>Ga0126342_10003144_pt1 | contig 26975 bp, 19 predicted proteins | sample Cyp1metagenome_FD_92528 | JGI IMG/M metagenome (GOLD analysis project Ga0126342, IMG submission 92528) | Coral microbial communities from Lord Howe Island, Old Settlement Bay, Australia - Cyphastrea 1 metagenome | ecosystem: Host-associated > Invertebrates > Cnidaria > Coral ...
CTGTCTTCTTACTCTTTCTCTTCTGATCTTCTCTCTGCTAATCTTCCTCTTCTCTCTGCCTCTGCCCTGCTCTGCTTTTCATCTCTCCATATTGTCGGAAGTTTGACTTCTAAACTTCCTTCGGTGATACCTATACCTTGAGTCCGTCCTAATAGCTGTAACAGTCAACAAAAATGTTTTTTTTATATTTTGGGCGAACGTTTTGTTTTGAGTGTTTTCCTTCGTGCACAAAATCGTGCTTTTCGGTGCTTTCCCTCGTGCAAAAAATCGTGCTGTAAACCAGCTTATAACTAGGGGGCCCCACATTGTAGATATGTCTACTTTTACTACTAACCATCCAATTGTTGGGGTACCCAGCTCTGACCCATATTCGTATGTTTAAATATGGGTTAACCCCACTATTCGGGGACTTCGCAACCACCTTCAGGTTTACGCAGCCTGCGCCTACCGGCGCTTCCCTCGGTCTACTATGCTGCTGAATGGCAAGGTTATGAGGAGCCGAGCTCCTGGGGGTCCTAGGGTAAGGCTCAGGGTTCAGATGATTCAGATGTTTCATGACTGGTTGGTGGTTTGGAACATTTTTTATTTTCCCGAATAATCATCCCAACTGACTAAGATTTTTCAGAAGGGTAGGTCAACCACCAACCAGATGAAATGATGATGTTGGGGTAGTCATGGTATGGGTCACAGTAATGTTAAAACAAAAAACGGCCTTTGGGGCTACGGATGTTTTGGAGTCATTTCCAGGATTACCACTGATTGTCATTACGTAAACATTTTGTTAACCCATCTTAACCCATAGCCATCCATTCCAAATGCATCCAAATGCTTCATTCTTAATCTGACTGAACATCCAATTTTTGGACAACTCCCATGTGTTGGTGGGTTGAAACCATCTCAGTTTGCTCTGGTTTTCATTAGAAACCCTGCCAAGACTCACAGAATAGGATCATGCTGCTATACCCTCTGGTAAACTGTCACATAGCTATAGAAAATCACCATTTTTAATGGGAAAACTCACTATTTCTATGACCATTTTCAATAGCTATGTTAAATTACCAGAGGGTAGCTATTAACTTGAAATTTGGAATATCTTGGCTAGGTATAGGCAGCCGGAAAGAAGCAACGTTTTCTTCTACTGTGCAAATATTTTATACCCAAGCATCAACTTATCTCCAGGGCACCCACGTTTTGCCATGATTTCTTGATTTGGACGGACAATCAGCTTACTTTGGTTTTTATCCATGGTTTGAAAGTCAACTGTTGGCAACACATCTGAGCTAGTGCATTTTCCCAAAGACGAGCACTTGCTGGTGATATCCTGCTTGGCGCTTGGCGTTTGGGCACCGTCCAACAGCTGGGCGATTGTATCGCGAGAGGACTGGTTGGCCTTGCCAAATGAGACCCTCTTTGTTCCCAAAGAATGGAATGAGAGGGGCGATGACGGCGATGATGGCTGAAGTGGTGCCTGCTTGTGAGAAGATCTGGCCATGCAGAAAAAATGTTTCGCGATTCGGGGTTGGCAACGAAAATTGGGAGAGATGCACAGTGTCACTTAATCATCATGCTTGATGGCACCCCAATTTTGAACGCATGCCATACCCTTGCCGAGAGTAGTGAATAGGGTACCCATGTGCCCAAAATGCTTATCTCATGCAAGGCGTTCCCTGGTGGCAAGATTGCACATCTCTGAATCTTACGTAAAGGCGGGTTTGCGAGATGATTGAAACCAGATATGTGTATATTTGTTGGTTTTTATGTGAAAACCTCTTGGTGTGCAAAACCTATTCCAGCACCTTGTGGTAAGTTTGGGCCTGTCAGCCATGGATGTTCCTGGCTGGTGATTCAACTGTTTCTCTTCCTCACCCCCCGTCCGGATGATAAGTTTCGCATAGTTTGAAATCACCCACCACTGCTTGATGCTTCCAGGAAGCACAAATTGTTCTTGTCGAGCGGTGCACCATCTCCGCAATCATGGGACTTTTTTGCAGTTCGCACCATGGAAAGACTTCTCGTAAATGTTTCAACATATTGAAACCAATTTCGGGAAGAGTCGTGGACCAACTTATCTACTTAGCTGGAGTGAATTAGGATGACCAACTGCAACGAAAAATAAAACTGGCGGAGGCCCATGCAGCGCCGGCCGCAGTATTTTCCGACGACGCATTTTAGGTCGGCCCCAATTTGCATCTCGTGGGATCTTTCACCGATGGCTGGTGTTTAACTTGGAAGAGGCAGTGCTGCGCATCACACTGCCAGGCAACTACACCTCCTTTTCTTTTTTTCCCTGGAGTGGGGTAAAACTATGTAAAACTTGCCTTCTCCACTTCTCCACCCTTTCATATAAACTGAGCTGTTGATGCTCCTGTGTCAAAGTTTATGATCTATGATATCTATGTGCGCCTCAGAAATTATTTACCCCAAAAATTGAATGATTTTTCCATTGGTATCATTTATTCAACAAACCAGGCAGATGAATGCAAACCTTGGCAAGTTATGTACATGAATCGATTCGAGCTGCATCAGTGCCCGAAAAGTTGCGGCCATGCTATGCCATAGATGGTAAGCCCAGGTACAAGGATGGGGCCTGCTCCCAGTTCACAAAAAAATCTAGCTCAAACCTCGACTAGCACTGTCGCCAACATTCACTAACTAAATATATCTACCGTAAAAATATCTTCGGGGCCATGGCGGATTTCTATGCAAGGTGACTTGAGTCGTCATCCCAGCAGGGGGATGTAATATCACCAAACATGGTCATGCCCCCGTAAGTTAATTATGGGGACTACCACGCATATATAACTGGAATGTATCCAGATATCAGATCAGAATGATCAGATTCGATACTCATATTCTCATGAGATTTTGTGGAGCTGCGGAGCTGCTTGGGATAGAAATATGCTCATAATGGCTTTTAAACAAGATGGAGATCAATACTTCAGCACCATCGATTCCATCATGCTGATTCATGCTGGCCATAGCCTCAGCTGGTCCCCCTTGCAGACACGAGGATCAAACGTCAGAAATCACGGTCCACGACGCGAGCTGGAGAAGGGAGCACAGACATTCCGAAATGAGTTTTTACATGATTTTACATGTGGAAGAACAGTATAGAACAGTCATTGGCGAGTCATGGGGCCTTTATATAATCTTCTTCGTTTGAGGTCATGGCCCCTTAACAATTCGTCAGTTGCAGCCCCACAGAATAAAAACCCTATTGCCATTTACGACTGGTAACACGTCACCTGACGCTGACGGCGACGTGTTCGACTCATGGCTTCGACCGTCGAAGTCGAAAACCAAGGGCCTTGGCCCTTCTGGCACCTCGCTGGACCGGCGGAGCAAAATAGGGCACCAAAATGGGCCCCAAATGTCATAATTAGTTGAACATATCAGCATTTTTCAGCATATTTCATTTTTAAAACTATGTTAAAATAGCGATTAATAAATGTGTATCCCTTTTTTAGACTCTATATCTACCAGACACCAAGATAACCAAGGGATTCGGATGGATTCAGCTAGTTGACCAAGTCATAAATCATAAATCAACTGAGCTATCTCGGGGAGGCCACCTAACGTAGCTGCATAGCTGTGCTGCATAGCTACTGGGCCGCCATTGAACTGACCTCGCCCAAGTTGACCCAGGATACCTCCTACATTGTCCTCAAATATGCCAGTGGGCCTTCAAGGGGTTCTCTGTTCTCAAGAGTACCAGGCGCTGCATCTTGGCAAACCACTAACGACAAAGAGGAGCGGTAGCTGATAGGATCCCTCTCCAGGAGTTGATCGGCAAAATTGGGACCTGGCAGATGTTGCAGGAAGTTACCGAATTCTTCGCAGCGGTGCTGCAATCTTTAGAGCCAAATGTTCAGGCCTTAAACAGAAATAAACCGCCCAATAAAGAAGCTTGGGTTACCAAATTGCACCATTGTCTTCATCAAGTAGCATGTATTATTTAGCCCTTTATGTCCAGGTTTTCCGATGTTGTCAATGTTGCCCGGTTGTTTCCCAAGATTTTGTCGCACAGGCCATCAAGAGCTATTTTGATCAAACGCTGGCCTCCACAGCTGTCAGCAAAGTCACCCTGTACCTTGGAGCTGACGTCACTGGACTGATGGTTATAGTTGCGGGCAAGCCTTCTGAAATGGCTAGTTTCAGCTATATGTTCAGGTGAATTATGTAAAATTCATTCAGCCCTATGGATCCCATTATGGTCCATTATCCATTAAAGAACAGCCCTATGGATCCCCGAAAAAATCCCATGAAATCCAGTTGCAACTCCACAACTTCCCATGGTGCCCCCGCGAATCTGGCAGGGCGGCCCTCGTCGGAGTCCCACTCATCGCAATCTCGGTCACTTGGGGCATCACGTTGGTCCAGTCCTCTCAGGACACCATGGCCTTGACGCCTTGCCATGGTCGATTCTTCATGGTGATTTCATGGTGATTTTGTGAGAAAACCAACTATAAATGAAGTTTATAGCTGGGAAAATGAAGTCTCTCTCTCTCTCTTATAATATATATACTTTATATGAACTATAACTGGGAGAGTTTCCATTGATCATGCAATATATAATAAAACAACAATGTTTTGATGGTTGAATTCCTACCCGTTTATGGTAAAATTGGGGCTGGTTTGCTATTGCTTTAATTGCTAACATTGCAGAACAAGTAGTTTTAAGGCATTTGCTGTTGCATAATGTGATTGAGGGTTTCAAATATTGATCGTTTTGAACAACAAAACCAAGAAATGGGATGATTGCTTGATATCACATGCGTGTTGTTGTTGTTGTTGTTGTTGTTGTTGTTGTTGTTGTTGTTGTTGGTTGTTGTTGTTGTTGTTGTTGTGGTGGTGGTGGTGGTGGTCGTCGTCGTCGTCGTGTTGGTTTTTGATTGGTTTAAACTTAAAACCACGAACTAAACATGACTGCATATGACAATGAATGATGCTATGATACGTGATACATTGCTGCAATCCTGTAAATGAAAAATTAGCAAGACGCATGCGCTCCAGCATGACAGACCCCAACAGAAATCAATGGGTGAACTAAGCCCAGTTACATCCACCACTTCCGATTCGTGGAATCATCCAAGGGTACCATCCGAGAAGCGAATTGCAGGGTGAGCAGCAGTCGATGATCGGTTTGATTTTCACGGCGGTCTTCTCTATGTTCATTGGGATCTCTACGTTCTCAACATTCACCAGGTGGATGGGAAAAAACAAACGGCAGGACGCAGATGATTTGAAACATACTCTGGATGGTTTCGAAATCCTGCATCACCAAAAGGATGGTTGAAAGATGTTGAAAGCCTATAAATAATGGGATAAATCACCTATTTACTGGTGCGGGATTTCCTCCATCCACCATAGTAACCTAATCGTGTACTTTCTGGAAATTTCACATCTCTGAACATCACCGTTTTGAACGGCAAAAAAATAGAACTTGGCAATTTGGAACGGCTGTAATTTATGGCTATGTTACATCATGAGGTGGTAACCTAAGCGTGTAAATCATGTAACATTGGTATATGGTTCACTGGTTGGTGGTTTGGAACATGTTTATTTTTCCATAGGGAATTTCATAATCCCAACTGACTTGACCTCCATCATTTTTCAGAGGGGTAGGTCAACCACCAACCAGCGTAACATTCATGTGAATGTTTCATCCAGCTGCTTCACAACGTCTTTTTTAAAAGACCTCGCTGTGGCAGGTCCATGAGGTCGATGAAACAGAGACGTAATAATGCCTACCACATTTTTGTCGCCCAGACGCCACTCGTACAGCAACCCGTTGGAGACCCCTTGGAGATGGGTCTTGACCACAGAATGTCTATGGGAATAGCATTGGAATACATCGTGCCCCGCCAACATAGATATACCGTACATGGAATCACCATGCCCTCCCCCCTTGCTCTTCAGACTCAATTTCTACCAATCCAGACATCTTCAAAGAACAGAGTGATACGCGGCCAATGTGGAGCCTCTGAGAGCCTCTCTTGATGAAGATCCCAAAATATCCCAAATGAGAAGATAAGATGTCATTATCCGATAGAAAAATCACATCCCCCTAATATCAAACACGTGGTAAAAATGGTATACAACACATCCTATATCAACGGTCCCAAGATGTCCCAAGCGTTCCTATATATGTTCCTATCCCCGATGCGAATGGTGCACTCAGGAATCAGAACTTCCCTCAAACGCACTGGGCGATTCAGGACTGACCCCCTGAGGGGATGGATTTTCCATACTGAGGGGATTTACTGTGAAAATTTACCATGGTGGCTTCATGGTTACACTGGATATTTCTATGGATTTATGGATATTTTTCATGGATTTTCTATGGATTCACCGGTAAACTGACAGTTTGCGAAAATCAGAAGTTTTGAGAGGTAAATCTGAAAGTCAATGGGGATTTTCGACAGCTATGTTGGTCTACCAAAGGGTACACTAATATTTGGCACCATGATGTTTAGTAGGGGATCGATAGCTCCAAAGATGTCGCATGATGTCGCATGATCCCCTGTACCGTATGGTGTCCTCAAACATGACTGGCTTGGAAATCCATCATGAACATGGAGATTTTGATGTGGTATGGACAAATCATGACAAATCATCGAACTACCCTCTGGTAAACTGTCACATAACTATGGAAAGATCCACCATTTTTAATAGGTAAATCCACTATAAATCACAATTTTCAATAGCTATGTTAAATTACCAGAGGGTAAATGCTGGTCTGACAAAGCAAGCCCGGTTTGATTACCAGAGGGTAACTAATTTCTCTTATCTATGACTTATGATTCTTATGACTCATTCGACTCTGACTCTGAGATGACTTTTACGGTGAGTCTCCAGACACCCCGGGCAATGATTTGCATATAGTATAAATAATATAATGTATATAAGACAATATTTAATAATAGATAATTAGATAATATAATACATTATATATATATTATACAGTGACGACATTTTAATATGTGAAGGGCGGGCCAGACCGCGCAGCCCCGGAGGTAGTATGAAATACCAGTTCGTATATTTAAATGTAGTTGCAGTATGTTTAAATGAATCAGATTCCGTATATTTTAATTGCTGGGCGGGCCAAGGAAAACCTTCCCGGAGGTAGTCTAAAATACCTATTCGTATATTTAAAAATCCGTATATTTAAATGTAGTTACCGTATATGTAATAGTATATGTCTCCTGACCATGAACTGTCAGGCAGTTCTTCCTGAGTTGTTGTGTCAGGCATTTTTTTTTGCATCTTGCTGCTGTCTTTCCTGCCATTGCTAGTCTCCAGTTTATCCTTGAAAATTGGCTTTACCTTCGCATCTTTGGGGCCAGGCTCATCGCTCAGGGGATCTCAGGGGATCTCAGGGGCTGCCCCTGTTGGGCTTGTCACAGAAGAAGACAGGCTTTCTGCATGTCATAAACGCCGGTTTTTTTTGTTCTTTGTCTCCTAGTGTAGAAGTAATCAAGCCCTTCAGAGCACTGGGGAGAGGCTGCAGGGGGCTGAAGTCAAACATCTCAGGAGTTTGGAGCGTCCCTTGGCCGAAGGAATGGAACGGAGTTTTTGGCTTCAGAGATGGCCATTCAGGTTGACAATTTTATTTCACTTTTGTGCGGCCGTGCTGACTCAAACAATTCAAAAACTCAAAGTGATCTATGTACATGTATGCAACAAGGCGCATCTCCTTCACAGTGGTTCCGACTGGTGCAACACTGCCAGCAGCAGTGGTGTCTGATGCCGTGGTGGTTGGTGCGACTGTGCCCGTGGTGTGCCTTGGGAAAGATCGGGTTGCTCAAACCAAATGAGTGATGTCAGCCTCCTGTCACTGTGCAACGACAAGACATAACAACCAGATAAAAAAACATATTGCAATGTGTTGAGACATGATCATGAATTCTACCTTGCTGTTCCTAGAGCTTGCTTCGGTGTAGCGCTGTTCAGGGCGGCTGTGGTGGTTGGATCTGCTGAAACCAACGAGGGCAATCCGATTCAAGCGGCTCCCATGGTGGTTTAAGGAACAGGTTCGGAAAATGCCGTGAATTGGATGCGGGAACGAAGCAGGAAATGATTCATAAGTTTGCTCCCATTCAAGCAATCATCCAAATGCCTGAGAGCCTGTAGTACAGTAGGGTAAACACAAAAAAAACCTCACATACCGCAGTTGGAAACCTTAGATTGCAAAATAGACAGCAAGAAGTTGGAAGGCTTTATGGTGAAACGACCCTGTGGGCCTTTTCTGATGATCTTTTCTTGATTCATTGATCCAGTTGACTTGTGGAATGTGAAGAGGGAAGAGTGAGCTGACAATGCACGAGTCATTGCAAGTCCATCCAGTTCGTTGATCCGATTCCATCCGATTCCGATCCCCAGATGTTTCATGATGTTTCTCTCATGCGTTCCTCTACCATCCTGTACCCATCCTGTAGTCAAGCATGGTGAGCTGCAAAATCTCCTATATTAGTTGATTTTCCTATTTCAATGCCCATTACGATGATGAAGTTCGGAGAATTTCCCAGCTATGTTTGATTACTTGAGGATCATTTTTGCATCCAATTCCAGTCCTTTCCAAACTGCACTGCTCTGCAGGTGTGTCCAAATTTCTGGCGGAGCTCCATATGGCTCTGGGCCGCCCCCCACGAGGGCCGGCAAGGGCCCGCTGCGATATGCGCGACGTTTCATCTATGCTTTTTGCTGTGGGAATCCAATACACCTTGTTGTTCTCTGTTGTTTTCGGTGTTTTTTTCCACGATATTCCCACAATGTTGAGGATCTATTCCAGATTATATAATAGATTAGTGATTGGTGATTCACCGGAGTTTGTTTTGTGGTCCTCGCAGCACCGCCTTTTTGACATCTACAATATGTCCGGACCCTTCACTCAACAGTAGGTGTGGTAAGTGCAGGGGAGCGCATAACTTCACTAAAGGAGACAAGAGCTTCAAAGATCTTAAACGAAGCTTCCTTACACTTGGAAAATCGGGAACGAAGTGAAGTTATGCCAGGAGTTATGCCAGTTTTACAACACCCATAGGATCCATGTATGCCATATGGTAACATTTACCATCAATATACCCCATTTATGTTAGCATATATACCAGCACCATGGATCCTATGGGACATGTTGCAAGCGGGGCCAGGTGGAATCTGGTGTCCTAAGGACCACGATTTTCCGCTGGCCCCGCAAAGGATGGCCAGGTCGCCGGGCCTGCCGAGAGAGGCCAAGCCTTCTGTGAAAAAATGGCCATGTTCCATTAATGCAATGGATGTTTAATGATGCCATGGACCATAAATATGACTTAATATGACAATGATTATACGATTTATATTATACAACTATAAATTTAAATATATATGCATATATATATATACAATGATCATTGATGTGATATTATATATATACACATATTTATTAATATATATATATAGTATAATGTGTGTTTCATTCTATTTCATCTTACCTGTGCTGGTTCACTCAAAACACCCGAAAAAAGTGCAAGAATAGTTTAAAGTCACGACCCATCGCCCCTGCGCAGGGCCGCTCGATAGAGGCGGGCGTTCCGGAAAATCCTTGGATTAGGGGAGGGGAGCCGCCGTTAGGAGAACGTCATGCAAGATCAGCGAAAAGGCACGGTTAACGAGCCAAACATTTGATGTGTTTCACGCACAGTTTTCGGCACCAGTTGTTTTCTCCATGTGGAGGCTTTTTTTTTCGAGCATGCCCTGCCCAAAAAAAGCACATAATTTGCTTATTTGCTTATAATTTGACATATTGAATTACTGGCCAGTTTCAGTATGCCAATTCTCTTGGTCGCGGGATTTGCACCACCTATCTAAGAGACCAAGCTGCAACAAGAGGGTGGTTGTGACGCCTAAGATTGGGGAAAGCATCCCAAAATGACGACAGATTCAGGCGATCTATCCCAGATGCTCCATGGTGCTGGAATATTTACCAACATCTGCCCGAACAAAATCACCCAAATGTAGGTAAATATGCCATACATGAAGCATATGGGCATGTGAATTTTCATAGAAATTATTTCTCCGGCCTTACTTCTTGGTGAACCTTTGCTGCCATGGTTTAGTGCAGGCGGTTTAGGTTTAGATTCTTTGGATTGTCGAAGGTGAGGCCTTTTGCACCAAATATCCCAAACAAGTGGGTTTCAGACCGGGTAACAAGGATTTCTAATGATTTCTAGGTAGCAACGATTCAATCGATTCCTGGACTCCTTGTGCCACTGCCATTGAAATACCATCAAAATCTATTGAAAACCATTGAAGCAGTGCAGGCGCGCCCCATTTCAGTGACTCCAATGGTGCCGCCTCCACCTCGTGGGGTCTCCTGGGGTCTCCTGGGATCTCCTGGGATGGTGATATTAAAATGGGGATAGCATTGATGGTTAATAGTGGTTCATGGTGGTTCATAATGGTTAATGGTGAATAATGGTTAATAATGGTGAATGGTTAACAATGGTAATGGTTCCATATTAACAATGGTTAACCATTATTGATTATTATATAGTAATGGTTAATGGTTAATAATGGTGAACCATTGTTAATATGGAGTTTTCCTAAAATGAAAAAAACACATAGCTGGAATTTAATGGAACATCCTACGACAAAATGGATGATTTGGGGGTACCCCTATTTTAGGCAACCTCCATATGTGTTCATTGTCAACCATCCCATTTTTTTGCAGTATTCAAATTTGAGCCATACCCATCCGGGCTGGACAGAAAGGGACACTTGAATTGATCACCAAAATGGTAGGCTTCACCAACAGCAGAAAGATATTGAAATTAGCAGCAATGTCAATGTAGCCTTCAACGTAAAGCAACCACCTAATATTGTTCCATATATATATAATGATATATATATATAATGATATATATATATATATATATTTATATATATTATTATATATATATATTTAATTATATGTATATATTTAATTATAATATATTTATATATATATAATTATATACATATATATATGCTTATATGGATTTGACATTCCCATTTTCAGGATGGTAAAAGCATGTTAAACTGTTAACACCATTTGTTCTATAGTCAACCTCATGAAAATATTGGGGCATCGGGACTGAGGCGTAACTCCGCGAAGCAGCTGTGGCGGGTGCAGCGGGTGGCTTGGGGAAGTGGTGCTTGGGTTCCGGCCGATAAGCTCAGGACAGTGTTTGAGAATGTGTTACCTAGGGTAAAATAACATAAAGATGTGGGAAAGCCATGTGGAAACCCAAAAAATATCGTCTACAAGCGGTTGATTTTCCACATCGAACTGTTAGCTTATCGTAGGGCGAACCCAAGAATGGAATACCGTAGGGTACTAACATAGGAAAATCTGGATTGATAAAGGATAATAGAGGGAACATAATGAATAACTTATCGGATGTGTACCTAAAAAAAACAGTATGTAGATGCTCATTATTGGATGTGCCGCGGTATGCCCCTATTTGGCACGATCTAATAATTACCCCAAATTGGTTGGTTAATATGGTTTATTATTGGATTTATTGAATTTATTGGGTCTACCACATTAGTGATGTTTAATCAATGTGGTAATGTGGTAAATATGTGTAAACCCAATCTGGTCGATTGCTAGAACCCAATGTGAATAGGTTGATGAACAAGACATGCTATAGAATCAGGTGTGTTACAGCATTCATTTTGCCACATTATGTTGGGGCCACAGAATTTGCGGACAGTCGGCTGCTACTTAGGCAAAGCTATACAGCCTCATCTCAAGATCATTTACTATAACTCACTCGCATGGAATGTGCCAGTGCATGGAAAAAGTTTAAAGTACAATATGGCGAACAAGGTGGAGGAAATGGTAAAATGGTTTTCACGAGTTGTTGTTTTTTTTTCATTTGCATTGCGATGTTTGTTTGCCGGGTATCTCATATAGATGCAAGGAACTTGAAAGCCAACCACCGGGGATGCAGCCGTACTTGGCCCAAAGAATCAACCTGGCCATGGCGGAATGTGAAACTTGGACGGGGAATAGCCAACGGTGGCGACACATTTTTGGGACACGATGACATGACCAAGCATTGCTTGCTGGCTTTTTCCATGTGTATCAGATGATGGACCTGTCGACGTTGAGATTCTGACGTGGGTGGAAATCCTAGGACCATTGAGGACCATGGTTCCTGCTGTGTTGATTTAACAAGTTGCTGTGCCTGACTATGTTCTGATCCGACCACTGATGAACTGACACGCAATGAGCTACAGCATTTATATAGTCTGCCACCTGGGCATATTGTAATGTCTCTACAGCAGTTGTCGCTAGACCGCTAGATGTTCATTCAGTGTGCATATGTTTAAAGTTTATGCATTTGTATGAAGATAGTTCATTTTACATGTCCAGACCCATGGTTAGTCTCATTTGTTTCACCATGGCGATGGATGAGAATGGGCCATGACAGTAGATGATTTACCTGTCAAAAGTGGCGATTTGCTGCAGCAAAGTGTCAAATTACCGGAGGGTAACATCATTTGTAGGATTACTGTTACCATCCTCCCCAACCAATTCATATAGTAGACCCTACCAAATAATAAAGTTAAAGGAGTAGTTTCCACTAATAATGGATCAATGGAAAGATGGCTTATTTTTTAGTTTATCGGAGGCCTGTCCTGATTGCACCAGGGCGCACGGAAGTTTCAGCCCAGGAAGACCAAGATCTGGCGGACGAGCCAGCGAAATTACCTGAGGCTGGGCCAGTGTGAGATCCCTCAAATAATAACTGGAGGTCACTGTTCACCACGAAAAGCTGGGATTTCACATGATTAAACCAAGAAAGACGATGATGGTATATATATTGAGATATATTGAGGGGATATTGAGATATATTGAGGGGATATTTTTAGGTGAAACTTTTCCCCGGGATTTATTTTGATACCCGCAGATCCCTCTGCGGGTTTGGTTATCCATGCTTAGGATCTGAATGGTCAACATTCGAAAGGCCGATCCTCCAGAGGGTTGCTAATTTTCTTTGGGCATATTTAGTATACTGATTGGTGGTGACTGGAACATGACTGGATTATTAAACTGGTTGGTGGTTTGGAACCATGGAATTTTATGACTTTCCATATGTTGGGAATGTCATCATCCCAACTGACGAACTCCATCATTTTTCAGAGGGGTAGGTCAACCACCAACCAATACAAGTATAAGTATCCACAATCTTGACCCATGCCCATATTGTGGTGATTCATCGTTAAACATTAATTCAATACCTCTATGTCATCTATTTGTAGGATTGTGTTTTTGTGGTTGTTCTCATATGGACAGTCAGCATAGTTGCAGTGCCTATATAGTTTCATCCTTATTTCAATCTCTATGTCCAGGACAGACCAGCTCTTGAAACACCAGGTGCCAAAAAAAGGAGTGAACAACAGCTGTTAGATGCTGTTAGCCTACACGAATGTGTACAATTTCGTTCGGCCATCTTCAAGGGAGCGAAAAGGGTCCCACTCCAGAAGTGGCGAAAAGGGTCCATGAATTCGGATGAAATTACGACATGTTGCCACGATAATCCATGATACTTGCCAGGGACCCACATCCACCATTGTGAACCCTTTGGTTTCGTCTTGGGGAAACCAGTTGCGAAGCGTTTCAAAGTTTTTTCAATGCCTGCGACCCAGGAAGAGGATTTCCAATGTACTGTGGATGATGCGATTCGCTTTTTGGTCAACAGCTGCTTGGCGTCAGTACCCGATCGATGAAAAATTAGGGCATGAAAAATTGCCAGTGCTGTATGTTTTCGAGATGTCTTGCACTAACATCCTGAGATTCCACATGGGAACAGTTCATAAAAAAAGTCGTTTTGGTTGCACATGAAACGGCTTCATACGATCATCTTACTGGTGCGTTTTACGCAGGGAATGGCTTCGGGAATGATCCATTTCATCACTAGATATCACTGGTTTCATAATCATCCCATTCCTCCAGCAACCCATCCATTCCTTACTAAGCACCAGTAAGTCATATACAATAGGTATCATCAACCAGTGCATCATGTCTCAGCGTGTCCCATGTCCATCTTGGATCATCTTGGCCCATGCTAACTGCCCTCGCGAGGTTTCCTGGAGACACAGCACAGAAGAAAATTGCATGTTTCTTGCCGCAAGAGAACGAGAAGAGTGGCGGCCGGTTGAAAGTCTGTTTTTTCGTAAGTACCCTCTGGTAAACTGGCACATAACTATGGAAAATCACCATTTTTAATGGGTAAATCAACTATAAATGGCCAATAATGGTCATTTTCAATAGCTATGTTAAATTACCAGAGCGTAAAACCTGAAATTTTTAAGTTTTTTTTTGTGTGTGTGTGTGGAAGTTGCGAAGGGTGCCGTGTTCTGCCGCTGGACTACTGGACTGTGACGAGCTGATGCAAACCCAACTTTTTCACAAGATTTAATGCTTCAACTACTCGTAGCCGTCATTACTTTTCCACAACTCTGGTTGTCTCCGTGTCCCACATGAGGAAATACTGGCATGCAAATGGGACAGGCGCCTCCCGCTGTGTTGTCACGTGTTCTCTGCGATGTCAAGGAGCGTTTCTTGCAACAGGAGGAGAAAACACATGTTTTCGATGTCCGGATTCCACACGAATCCCATGTGAAACACCGTCATTCTACAGTCAGATGTGTAATGTTAACAGTAAAGCAATGTCATAAACCATGATGGTCATAATTATTTTGGTTGAAATCCCAGCCATGTATGGATATTATATATACATATATATATATATATATAAATAGTTATGGTAAAAATGCTGGGCTTACTCACGTTGCATCATTAATACACCCCCTGTGAACCCACGCTTTCTAAGCCAGGTGTCAATCAGCTCAGGCCCGGGCTGATGTTGCCATGGCATTCGCGGTGTACAGAGATCAGTCCAGGAAGTGGCTAAAATAACCATCCAAAATATATGGAAAATGGTGCTTTAGCCAACAAACATGGTCAAAAATGGAGATTTATATGTGACTTATGTTCATGATGTACTTGGTGCAGTTGTGTTTATTGGTGAGTATAACGTGATAACTGTAGGATTTGAACCCCCATGGGATGTGGGTCGGTTACAACATGTTACAACTATAGTTGTTACCGGAGGTCTCGGGGTGCTCATCCCAGCATCGACACCGGAAAGTCATGTTGAAAAAAATTGTTCGGGGTGTTCCACGTCGTTTCTCTTGGTTCCATAGTTTTACAGAAAAATCATACGAACTACAACAGCTTTCCATATGTGTTCCTCAAGTTGTTGTGTTCCAGAGCGACTCATCCCTTTGTCAGCCTTTCTCATCCTACAGTTTAGCCCTTGACTCGATTATAACTCCGTTTGCCTAATATTACCAGATTTTATTCACCATATTCACCTTAGTTGCAGGATTATATTCACCATATTCACCTTAGTTGCAGGATTTCTTTCCCATTTTTCAGCCGCCATCACGGCCACATAGGCGGCTGTGAAGCTTCTGAAAAAGAATGGGGTTGGGGACCTCAGCCCAACTGGATGAGGGAACTACCATGGGGATGGCAAACATATATATATAATATATATTATTTAGAAGAATAATATACGACAATAATAATCATCATCATAATACTTATAAATATGTATTTTTATTATTTCTTTCTTTATTTATTTATATATATATATGTATATATATATATACATATATTTAAATACCTATACCTATATACCTATGTATTTTTACCTATATATAATATATATATGTATACCTATAATATATATATATATATACCACCCATGAAAATTATCAAAACTCGGAGGTGGTTTAGTGCAGGTTTGCGATGTTATGCTTAAATGTGCATATATTAGCTGCTTTGGATCGGGAATATGCTATCCGGTTCGCCAACATCACACGCAAAGCAATCAAACAAAATGACAAGTGATTAATGTCATTGTTCCCATTGGGATACATTCCATCGCCGTTTTTGAGTAACGTAAGGTAATGCTTGTTGTTTGTTTAAGTGCCCGCTGTTTGTTGGCTGTTCTTTTTGCGAAGCAACATGGTCATGACTGGTTCGCTGGCATGGCGAATCCCAATTTGAAAATGGGGCCACACGGATTCACCTCAGACTTCCAAAATGCTTCGTATAGCTGGGGGATAAAACAACTCTAACTTAGGCATTAGTGAATTGTATCCACCGTTATACCAGACCCCCAAATGGCCATGATCATTGAACGGGGCGATCTCCAAAGTGTCACCAGACTGACAAAATGGTGGCAGAAACATCGCCGGATCTTGCCGGGAGATGCCGGTTTTTTTTGAGTTGGAGATTTCGCAGCTAGCCATGCTGTCCCACACGGTCCCAGCCCTTCAGGTGGAGCTTTCCTCGGAAGAAGAGGCGCATTTGGGAAGCCTCAGCGACACTGAGCAGCTTGCGGCAAGAAGATGTTTTATGTGGCTGGCTCTCACATATTATTACCATCATCATCACCATCATCACCATAAATTTCAATAATAATGATGATCATGGATAATTATGTGTCATCACCACGTTCATTTTCTCTCACTGCGCGTGGATCCTGTGAGATTACTTCATGTTTCCAACTCATGGGTGCCATATGGTGCCATGGTCAAAACATGTCTTAGTTTCAAAGGGGATGATCATCCCCCCCATTAATTTGATTTGATATCTGTAAGGAATCCTTAGTGGTGGGGTGGTCATACCATGTCATACCCCATATGCCATGGAACATGACCATCGCGACCATCGCGACCATCGCGATATGGCCCTGATGGCCTTGTGCTTGGCCAGCTATGGCCAGCTTGTCGCCTCTAAGGTGCGTGGAAGCCCTCGTCCAGAAGATTCCAGAGCAAAGCAGCGACGAGTTCCTTGGTGAAAACGTGGTGCATATGGAAAGAAGTACAGGGCAATGCGGGAAGCCCAACAATCAACCGATAATAAACCTACCATTTAAGGGCATGATAGCTAGCACTAACTTATAGCGATTTTTTTCGGATGAATTATCATTGGGATTTACCCCATTACCCCTTCTTTTAAATGAGGAACCTTGTTTGAGACATGATGACTGGCCAGTGGATGGAATGGGGAGTTCCCCCTAAATCTTGAGACCCGCCTTCCTGGGTGCTTGTAAGGCATTTGTTTGAGATGATAAATCCAGTTTGTTGCCCCTGGGAGGCTTCCCAAGATGGTTCCATCCTTGAATTGGAAGTAAAAAAGACCATATGATGGGCCGTTGAACTACCTACTTTGGCCGTATGGATAGTCCGCATCACCCTGTAGGATATGACAGTAAGGCAGACACCTCAAAAATCAGAGAGGGTGTGAGTTTTCACTCCTATTTGCAATGTCTGATTGTAAAAGTTGTACAGGTCCGTTTAACCAAAAGGGCATCAAACATAGTCTCATTATTGATTCTTGATATTCGTGTTTTGTCCAATATATAATAGGATCCTCTTAGATCCACTGGTTACACACCATGTTCCTTATGCCTTCCTTGTTAACCTGCCACAAATCAGATGCACCCAAAATCATATCAAGCTGGTGCATATCCCGTCACATCTTCCCACATTGCAACAACCTATAAAACGGTTGGTTTGACCTCAAATGGTTCACTATACAAAGAAAGACATGTTTCTATCTACACATACATACATACATACATACATACATACATACATACACACATACACACATACACACATACACATATACACATATACATACATACAATTATAATATATATATATATATATATTGTATTTATTTGTTTAATTGCATGTATATTTCTCTTTATATTCATTTTGACAATGAGATGCAAATAAATTGTGGTTGCGTAACCATACTTTGGTTACTCCTTCAGGTTTCAGGGCTTTTTCCTGGAGTTGCAATTGCTTGTGCCACTTGGCGAATCGTCAACGTGGCGTCATCGTGGGGGGCGCAACGTCTGGCCTGGGAAAGCTTAGCGACTTTGAAGCTGTGATGAAAATGGTGATTTAGGCAACTAAAATGGGATTTTAATTTTGACTCACAAAACATGGAGGATGCTTGTGATTTCACTTGCATAAATGGTGGTATACTGGGGATATATATATAATATATATCTTGGGATTTAATGAGGATAATGTCAGGATAAAATGTAACGCACTCACTGAGACCTCATCTGTGAGTGATGGTTAGGGTTGGGGTAACTACTGTATCCCATGTGTCCTATCTTATGGCATCCTTGGGATGACATCCCCAGCTACTACCGCAATATTTTGCAGGGGGAAGCCACCAACTAGATGAGTTATCCAACCGATTCACCAACCATGTGATATTATGTGAGAAGCTATTGTCTGCGAGGTGCATTGATAGACAATGTAATCATTGTCATGTTTTGTAACGTGGCGTAAGTAAGTGTATGTAAGTACTGTACTTCTTGTGTATCGTACAATTTAGTTGGAATTGTGGTGAATGATGAATGCCATGAACTTCCCAAAGTTCCCCAAGTGTTTCTTTTCGCCTCTGCTAGATCGTGTCTGGTGGATGTCCCCAAGCTCTGAAGCACCTAGCGATTTGAATGACACACCGGGATGTGCATCCCAATCAAAAAGTGGTTAAGCCATGACACCCACATACAAACCCACCAGCCAACTACAAACATACGTCTACACCGGGGAGGCTCCATATATAAGTGGGTCATAATATATGATCATCAATGATCATCATTCACATAGCTTGGGTCCTGCGATCGTCAAGGTCCTCTGCGATGCGTATCCGTCAGGGGCTGGAGGTGCCAGGGGACTGGTGACATGGATGGAGCCATGGATGAATCAACGAGGTGTTGGGAAACAAAAAAATGCCAACTGCCAACTCACCATATTTGGGGATGGGTTTATAAAACTTAAAATGCACCTATGGCGATTTTGGGCAATATGATTGGATTTACCCCACGACACACCATTCAGCGGATTGCTGTTTTTTGGACACATGTTGAAGGCATGGATTTGACTCCAAGGCACATTGAGGTTTTGGAGGTTGCACATGTTTTTTTAAACCATGTCCAGGAACCATCGATTCCGCGCAGTTTATATAGTTGTTTTTTCCTGTGTATATAAAATAAATAAATAAATAAATAAATAATGAATAAATAAATAAATAAATAATGAATAAATAAATAAATAAATAGATACATGAATAGATAAATATAAATATATATATATATAATACATATATATATATATTTCTTAGCAGGGGATCAAACCATCAAGATCCACCAAGAAAACATCAGAGTTTTCAGGTCGCCCGACCTGTTGAAATTCACCGCCAGGAGTCGCATCCGGAAGAGGTGTGCCAGGCGTTGGACGATGTTGACTCCACCGAGGTGACGCTTCCGGCCACTTGGCCAAAAGAGGGGGAAGTTGCTGATTTTACATCTTACCCTCTGGTAAACTGTCACATAACTATGGAAAGATCCACCATTTTTCATGGGAAAATCCACTATTTCTATGGCCATTTTCAATAGCTATGTTAAATTACCAGAGGGTAACACTTAGTCATATGAAATGATGGTGTTGATTGTCCAAACAATGGGATAATCATAGGATAATCATGGGATAATGATGGTTAATGATGATTGTAATTATCTGGTTGGTGGTTTCAAACATGGCTTTTATGTTCCAGCATCGACCAGCGATGGCTGCCAGGTTGTTTTGCATATGGGGATGGCTTACCACAAATTACTGGTTGGTGGTTTCAAACATGGCTTTTATTTTCCATAATATATGGGTTGTCATCCTTCCCATTGACGAACTCATACTTTTCAGAGGGGTTGAAACCACCAACCAGTAATGTATCTTAACCACATTGACACCTCTTGTGTTTGGTGTGTTTGCCCCCCAACCCAGTTAACCATCATATCATATCATATCACCACAAGGTGGTGCCCCCCCCCGTTACTAATGGGTCATAATCCCATGAAAACGAGTTCGATATATCACCAACAAAAACCATACTTATTGGACTTATGTTCGCCAACTTAGCGAACTGTGGGACATCACCCTGCAGGGCTAGTTTCCTGTAAAATCGTCCCATTTGTGCCATTTGCCTCCTGGACATCCCACCAATAGATAATACAAATAGAGGACATGTAGATTTTATGTCATGACATACAGATTACATACGTTAGGCACCTGCAACTTCAGTGTTGACCGTGTTTGGCACAGGATAATGCCCCCTATGGTATAAGTTATATAGCTTATGTATAAATGCCATGATATAACTGATATAACTATAGTGAGTAACTATGTATGTATATATATATATATATCATACACCATCATATGCTTACCATAAATACTAGGGAATTTCCCTACTTATAAGCCATCTTAGCAAAACAAACTGCGGCATCATCTCGTGGTTTTCACAACACAAAGAAACTTTAAACTGCACGCGCAGTATTGAACCATGTTGAACCCCCAGCCATTCGGAGATCATCAAAGACGGTCGAGGTAATGAAGATGGCCGTGGTCCAGGCATGTGGGCTGAGTCATGGGCTGATTGATGTGATAAAAACGCATCTCATAGGCATGGATATTTCGGATATTTCGGATATTTCGGATATCTGATATTAGAGTGTGGGAAATCTTCCTCATACCTGGGTTCATCAACGTAACGTCGCAGATCCTGCGGTTGCAAGCCGTGGCCCAGTTGATGATTCAATGAATTGCGACAGGCCGGCGCGGAAGTGATGAATTTGGGCCAACAACACAAAGCTTGGATTCAGGACTGGTCACTGTGGAGATTTTTCAAATTTTTCATCAGCCCTCGGGATACTACTCGGTCGTGATTTTTCGCTGTCAGCGGTGGCACATCCTCCCACGCATGGTTTTTTAAGGGACGTGCAACATCGTGCAACTGGGGATGAGTCATGACATTTACAGACTGGGTACATCATGGTACATCCATTTTTTGGCGTCAAACATACTTGGATGCGATGTGGAAAGTTGATGAAAGCCGTGAATGTTAGTGATGTTTTCCCCCATGTTATTCATGTTGATCCCATGGCAGGTCACAGCAGGCCGACTGGGGTTGTTCTTTTGTGTTTTTATAAGTATCCAATACACACTGATATGCGTGCGCAACCTTGCACAAGTGCCTTATGATGGCTTGCACATGTGTTTGCATTGTTTCAGGTTTCAATCCGTTGGTTTGCAATGTTTGCACCACAGTACTAGCAATCCTACATGCATAGATTGTGGCATATTTTATGCATGTGCGTGTTAGTCCTACAATGTGAGGCCCCCAGTTATAACTTGGTTTATAAGCCCCAGTACCCAGTAACTAGTTCGTTATTTGCGTACCATAAACCATCCCAGGGGTTCCCAGGCATATGCTGACAATGTAATTGGAATGTGGATCACATGCTTCTTGGGTTCTGGAAACCGACAACCCCTGCGTAGGTGCTCACAGAAAATTGGTTTCCGACACCACCACCGGCCCACAACCTGAGGTCCCACAGCTAATGTTTTGGCTGCTTTCCATGCGATATGTTTAATGTTTCGCATCGAATTTCACCCAAACCAGCAACCAACCAAAGAGATTTGCTGCTATTGCAATGTTGATCAACAATATAAATGAATCAGTATAGCTAAAACAAACAGCTGATGGGCCGGTCCAAGGGTGATTGAAACCTAATTTCGAATTATTCCTCCACGTTCCCCATCTCATCATCGCTGGTGAAGTCATCCCGGTGGGTCAAATCATGATGGCTCTTCTGCCTGTGAGTGAGGCATGGGCCAGGTACAGTAAATTACCTCAGCCTGCTTTTTACTTGCCTAAGCTGTCATAAGCTTCAGGAACCAATCAAAAACTGTTGTACCAAAAGTTTCAATCTAAAGGAAACTGAAGTTACCCAAGGTAGAAACGCTTGAGGCCCATGTGTGCCACTGTGCTGTTGTTAGCAGCCTGGAAACTGGCCTCAAAGTCCTCTAGGTTGGGAATCTCCTTGAAGTCAGTTTCCCCCATGTTGAGACGCTTGAGGCATCTTTCATAGATGCTAAACGTGGTTTCCTTGATGATGCTGAAGTTTGTTTCCAAGTCAGATTCCATGATAACCGGGCGAACACGATCATGGAACTCTACCACATGCCGTTCCGGGGACTGCATGATCCTTGTACACCACTTCTCAATGAACCTCTTGACAGCTTGGAAGATGTCTTGGGCAACCACCTCAGTACATTCCCCGTATTGAAATTCAAACTTCGGTCACCAGGTTGGAGCCATTGGATGTTGCAAAAAATAATGCATGAAAGGGACAGAAACTTTGAATTTCATGGGCTTAGTCACCACAAGTTGACCTTCAACCATGGTCTCTTCAACTGCCACGGCTGCTCGCGGCATGGCAGCAACCACGGAGAAGCAGAGCATACCGAGCCGAAACTGCTCCAAAGATCAAGCTCGAGTTTGGCTGGGATGGTCACTGAATGATGTGATGAGTGATCCATAGGTGGATTTTTGGAAAAGACATGGTAACCAGCATGCAATGCCACTTCAATCTATCTGATCCCCAGACCCGGACGGCAGGGAAGGCAGTGGCACCTCTAAGTGCAGCCAGCCGCAAGAGCCCCATGGATGCCGCAAGTGGCACCCTCTAATCCGAGATTGAAAACCTGTGCCCATGCACGTTCATACTTGGATTGACACACATTTCTATGTGTCTTACTCATGGCCACCAAGATTGTGAAGATGTTGCTAAATCTCACCTTATCTCACCAACATTTTCGCAGGCCTGTGAGCAAAAAAATGGGAGCGGAATGGATGGATCCGTGGATCTTAGACACCAACCCTTGGATCATCAAAGCAGAATCCCATCAGCACGCACTTGGATTTCTTGAGGTTCCCACGTTGGTTCTGAACAGATTTTGGGGCGAACATTCTGTGAGAGACGTATTGCCGAATCACTTGCTCATTGATATATCAGATCCCCAGGGCATAGTTATTGGAGTTATGTTCACCAACTGAACGCTATCTTGCGGGCCTCACATTGTACTATCTTGCAGAGATTGCCCAAGGAGCAGAGTTTTTGTTCGTGTCAGGACTCCCAACATCGTCTCTCGCTATTGGTTCGAGGTGCCGGATGACGATGAAGCTGTTTTTTTACACAATTTCAAGCTGTAAGTGGAATGATACACCGTACAAGTGGATAAACAAATGAGGAAATGTATATATAGAAAGAATAGAAAACTGGTTGGAGGTTTTTGGTGGTTTGATGTTTATTGGTATCGGAATGGTGCCCGAGGATTTGATCCTCCCAAGTCAAACATTGGCTTCGCTGGAATGGTTTAGACACTTTGGAAAGTATCCGCGTGAAACCATTGGAGCCTATCATCCACATTCAAACTATTCCCTGTATACCCTCGGGTAAACTAACATAGCTATGGAAAAATCACCAGTTTACCCATTATAAATTGCCATTTTCAATAGCTATGTTAGTTTACCGGAGGGTAACAATTAACAGCCGGAGAAACCTTGGTCTAGCATTGAATCACGCCTTTTTTCGGGGGACGAAAGAAGTTGAAGGCGATTTGGATTGGGAATGGGGTTAGGTAGATGTGCTCATGTGTTTCCTGATTTTTCTCTTAGGCGTAGAGTTGCTTGACGCAAAACTTTCGAGAATAATTATTTCGATAATAATTATCAAAGAATGTCCCTACATTTGATGATGAACAACATTATCCTTTCCTGTAAGGCAATCCCTTAAAACCATCTATATATACATCATATAGAAAAGGAGAGACTTTGGATCCAATCATCTTCCAATATACATCCCTTTCACCTTTCCATTATACCAGTATGTTTGTTGGTTAAATATGGTTTTAATCATCTTAAGCCATCATGAAAGCCGATCAGGACAGGAGGAAGCCATGGCGGCCAAGAAGAAATGGGCGGCTGCCAATGCGATCCTGCACAATGCCCTTGTCTCCCAGAACGAGAAGGTCTGGCGTGTGGGGGATGCTGATTTAGGACGATATTCCTTCTTGGGGGGGTTAATAGATCTTAAGAGTAATAGTTATAGTTTCTGTTTAACTTTATTACTTAATAGATCTTAGTAGCGATTGAGTCTGACTTAGGATTTTAGCTATTGAAATGTAAGTGGGGACCAGCCTGAGCAAACATTGAGGATTTCACCATGGGCAGTCCATCACGACAGCATCATGTATGATGTCGGGATCAGAAGCTTGGAGCAGTAAATTACCCCAGTTGATTTATGTTCCCGGAGAGGTCTCTCAAAAAAAGTGACCATGTGCTATTTTGTGGTGGCCCAGCCTTGGAATCCGATACCACGCCCTGTGCGGTGCTGGGTGTTGCTGATGATGAGATATTTCTTTGTGCTCTATTTTGGATTATTTTGGTATTTTTGGTTTGACCATGCATCCTTCATTCATGTTTTGGCATTTGCTTGTGTATTACAATGATTTAGAGTGGATTCTGACTTGTATCTGATGATTGTTTTGGAGAAATCCAACTGTTGCCATAGCTTGATTGGTCTTCCTCATGGATCCTTGACGTCCGTTTCTAGGCGAAACGAGTTCTTGGAACCTTCCTCCATACCAGCACGACCGCCATGCTGAAGAGACTTGGACGGGGAGTGGTGAATGGACAGAGGAGATTCCAGGGTATTCACCAAAACACCCGGATAAGTTCTAGCCGACCTCACGTCACTGGAATGATGGGGAAATGGGTACCTATCCCCAAAATGGCCGCACGATGATCGCTATTCATTGCGTGAATGCGTGAATGATTACCCTCTGGTAATTTAATGTAATTTAACATTGCTATTGAAAATGGCCATTAATTATAGTGGATTTACCCATTAAAAATCGTGGATTTTTCCATTGCAAAATGTAAACGTTTACCAGGCCGGGTATCATTGGTCCAGAAATTGGGATGAACGATCCAATGAATCGACCAATTTTGGGACTTGGAAAATCACCAGATGTTTTTTAACTTGTAGCGAAAGTGGTAGCTTGGTGAACATCAAACCGAATTGATGATTTCCAACCGAACTAAACTAGTTGGAGTTGATGGTTGGAAGCTCATCCCATTTAGCAACTGGTTACCCATGGTTACCCTGCTTGTGAAGTCCCCAAATTATTGCTGTTCATGGTTTCACTGGGTGCTGTAAAACCTGTGTTGGTCAGGGTTGCTCCACCCCACTATAGTTGCATTACTGCATTACAGTAAGAGGGGGAAGTTGCTGATTTTACATCTTGTATAACATATCTTAACCACATTGACACCTCTTGTATCTGGTGTGTTTGCCCCCCAACCCACTTAACCATCATATCATATCACCACAAGGTGTTGCCCCCCCCAGTTATTAATGGGTTAATGGGTTATAATCCCATGAAAACTAGTTCGATATATCACCAACAAAAACCATAGTGAAATTGGACATAATTGGACTTATTTATCAACCAACTTAGCTAACTATGGGGCACACCCTGCATGGTACCATATCTAATCCCATCGTGTCACTTTTTTAGGGTTGTTGGGAGCAGCCCTTTCGGCCACGGATCGAGGAGCATCGTGGCGTCGTGGCTTTGCATCATGCGACGTGGCTCGGCTGAAGCTTCCTCGGCTGAAGCTTCCTCGGGGCCCACCAAAGGACGAGTTCAATAAGGATGATGATGGGTGATGATGATGATTATGATTAACCAGTGGATTTTAGGGGCACCTGATTTTCTGACAAAGCCATGTAGATTGGATGGGTGTATCCTTTTACAATTGGGTTTGAAATATGATTCTTCCCAACTTAGTAACTTGGATGCGATATCAGCCACGGTGGAAAATGATATTTTTTTGTGGGCAAACCATGGATTTTCATGGATTGTACGAATATTCATGTAAGATATATGTAGGTTTGCATGGCCGCACGGTCGCACGGTCTCTGACTATCAGCATGTGAATGAATGAAACATGTAAGATATGTAAGCTTGCAGCAAGGTATTTTTATGTGCCATGTCTTGCTATGTCTTGCTTCTAGTTGGAATGTTGGAATCAAACAATGGAACTGCTCTCCAGTTGCTTCTGACACGGCGAAGGGGAAATCCATGGCTTTCCCCTTCGAAATGATCTATACATACTGGGGACGGTGGTTTGGAACCATGGAACTTTATGACTTTCCCATCATATTAGGGAATATTTCATAATATTTCATCATCCCAAGTGACGAAATCATATTTTTCAGAGGGGTAGGTCAACCACCAACCAGCGGACGTCGTGTTTTCCATTGAAGACGATGGCTCGGCTCCATGTCTAGCGCAAATTGGCCCAATTTGATGATTTGAATCTTTCGAACCAAGTGTAGCCCCTTTGACGCCGGGTTTTAGCGACCCTACATGCTCCACACAGACACATATGTATAACTTACATATTTATAATATATAATATCATATTTAAAATATTTATAACTTATTTCCCAACATATGTATTGAAGTGTATCAATGCGAGGAAATATGGTTGGAGCAGTGGATTATTAGACGGGTAGGAATTGGACACCAAAGTGGCTGGTCGGAATTGGGTGGCTGTTCGTAGGGACCAGACAGTGGAAACAATGCTGGTACCCAAAAGCTCTGGTTAGGCTAAATTCTATCTATTAGGTTATATCTTGTTTTCTGACTATTAGTTAAATTTTGTTTTTACCTAGTCAGAATGATCAAATAAACTTTTTTCTTTAGGTTATTTATATGAATAACCATTTTTTTCTTATATGTTATTTATATGAATAACCTGTTTTGGTACTCTTTTTTGGGGACACTTTGTTTTCTATATATATATATATATAAAATCTATCTATATTGCAATCTCCAATGAAACATTGTTTGATTTGATACATTTTTCCGATAAAATGATGCTGAAAAAACTACATACAAAAGAAAACCAGAAAACATATTTTTTGGATGGGACA
>Ga0126342_10003145_pt1 | contig 26970 bp, 28 predicted proteins | sample Cyp1metagenome_FD_92528 | JGI IMG/M metagenome (GOLD analysis project Ga0126342, IMG submission 92528) | Coral microbial communities from Lord Howe Island, Old Settlement Bay, Australia - Cyphastrea 1 metagenome | ecosystem: Host-associated > Invertebrates > Cnidaria > Coral ...
GAGGGGGGTGTAAAAACTCCTGCAGTAAAACCATGTATAATATATGTCATCGATCTACTCTGAAGCGTTGGTTCAAAACAGTGCTGACCGCTTAACGGTTTGTTGTATTTATCCCCATTTCCGCTTGACCTGGTAAAATACAATATCATATATTTAAGAATGTATTCGAATGGGCATTGAACATGCATTTTTCAACCAACCATCAGAAAGGTGGGATTTTAAACTATCAAAGAGACGGATGATATCATCGAATGTCGGGGGGTTCTGTCATCAAACATGGGGGTTAGACCATGGGGTAGACACATGGAAAATGGTGGTTTCACTCAACAAATTGGGTAAGGGATGGGAACATTGGGAGCGGGATGGATCATGGAATGAGTTTTGGGTGCCATGGGGTACGGTGTATTCCCATAATTTCCCATATATACCACATTTTTACCAATGAAAGGCTGAAGAATATGAAAGTTCGATGCGGAGATGCGAATCATATTTTGGAACGACCCCATGAACTGGATAGTGGAGAACTGATATCAGGAAAAATTGAAGGCAAAAACAGTTGATGAAAACTACAGAAACAGTTGATGAAGGCAATGCAGAAAAAAAAACAGTTGAACGGCTTGAGCTTGAGCGCTTTCCGCGGAGTTCCCCTTGCCCTTTGAATTTCCATGCCAGGATCCGAAACTACCACCAGGTTTCCTGAAAATTGGATACTTCGCTGCAAGATTGGCCATTTTGACAAATTTTGACAAATCAACTTAGATGCAATGTTTTGATTTGCTTACGCTTCTACTCCTCCACTACCTAGGATGGGTTGGAGGTATTCGCGACGGACTGAATGAAGCAAAACATTGAGTTTGAAGAACCGACACGGAGCACAGAATTGGTTTCAGCTGAACTGACACCTGGACACCCCACCATGCGCTTCAACTTTTTTTAGGTTGCAAGTGGCGAAGCGGAGTGATGGTAAGGAACTCAGTGCCCAGCGGCACTTGTTGCACCATTTGTTTTCAAAGGAATGCCATGGAGGCTCAAGGTGTTTTCCATAGGACCATTGCAGTAGCCTCAACATCCCTCGAAGTTGCCTGCAGGCCCAAGATGGGTGTATCTACTGCGTGCCTGATTGTGCCAATGAGGCCCCGAGAGGATCGTTTGCATCACATAGTAATAGACTCTGTGGTAGAACTTGACATAACTCTCTCTGAAGTTTTGAGGAGTTTTATGTCAAAAACATAACTCATACACAACTCATAGTACCACTCATAGTACCTGTACTTTTCCAGATTTGTTCACTCGTTCACTCGTCAGGTACTTTGTATTCGTCCAGATGCCCAGGCTCGCCGGGCCTCGCAGGGTTCAAGGAGTTCAAGGCTCACAGATTCTGTTGACTTTGCTGGGTTGGCCCATGTTGGCCCTCATCATCCCATATATTCCCATCATGCTATATCATGCTATATCATGCTATATCATGCTATATCATGCTATATCATGCTTGTCAGGACGTGATTTGCTTCGGTGAGGCTTGGAGTCTATACTGGAAGATCCAGTCATGTTTCAGTGGCTCAACAGCTTGTTCAACTCTAGAAATGAAGTGTTGGTTTCACCTTGACTTCAGAATTTCAACTGTCAGCACGGAGCCTTGCTCCCGTGCTAGGTGGGTTCGGCTCGATGGAAGTGGCGTGGGGGTGTTCTAGCCTGGTTGCTCAGCGGGACTGAAACCCTTTGGCACCTGCCGGTGTGGGAAATCTCGAAGCAGACAATTGTTCAAAGGTCATATTGTGTTCATCTTTGCATCGCTTTGTGTAAAAAGTCTTTCCAGAAATGACAGGCAACAGATGGCAAGATCTACTGCGCGCCAACTGGGCTCGTGTTACCACTCCACGAGCCACCGAGCCACCGTGCCCCGTGCCAGGCCATACGAGTCGCACGAGGTGACGCTGTCCATTGACCCTGCAAAGCTCGGGGTGGTGGCCATGGCACCCTTCGATGGCAAGGCCGCCATCCAAAGTCAGACCGGATTCACATCCGAAGAGATTTGAAGATGGATAAAGATCATAAAGATCATAAAGATCATGCATGGTGCATGTGGTCATGTGATCCGACTGTGATCCATTTCAAACACCCTGCAGGGACTTCAACTGCCTGGCTTCGTTGAATCCAGTCAAGGCCGGGGGCCCATCAGTGCGAAGCCATGGCCATGGCTGCAGATGCTTTGTGACGCCGTGTCCATGTCAGGAGAAGTTCTGGCAGTGCCACTGTTAACAAAATTCGCGGAGCCGCAGCCAACAGATCCATGTCATGGAGCTCGACTTATGAAAGACGGGATGTTGCAGGTCTTGTCCTTTGAACGTCCTTTGGCTTGATGCCCTGGGATGTACCGCGATGTTTTGGATCAAGGATCAAATGAATCACACATGTAGGGCTGGTTTAAAATTGACAAACATCATTTCATGGCTAAAGATTGGCTCATTGGCAAAAACACCACTAACCTTGGGCTGAAACTTGTCGCAAGAAATTTCAAAGTCCGGTGGAAGGTCCTGTAAGGTGTGGACCTGTGCGGTGTGTGGGTTTTAGCGCTGAGTTGGAGTCTCAGATTGTCTCAGGGACAGCGCTAGAGGTATGATTGAGCAGCAGATGGATTGGTCCAAAATGATGGATGACAATGGATGACACTGATGATACCTCAGATGAGAATACTTTGGATGTCGACAGCCCGATTAGTGGAGCTACTATGAGCAGCTGAAGCAGATTCTGCATAGCTCTGCTAATTCTGCACGTTCGAGGTCAGACGACGTGACACCTTTTGAGGCAATGGCCGAGGTGATGGCGCCGAAGCTGCCCATTCAGAACCGCTCCACCATCTCTCCACGCTGCAAGTCGCCGGGGGCTCGGCAAATTCGCGCGGATAATGTGTATGCAGGTGTCATGTATCATGATGTATCATGATGTATCATGTTTGATGTGTCTAAGTGTCTAGTATGTTTCGGTCAACATCACTTTGGTGATTGTGGAAGAGTTTCGAGGGGTTTGGTTAAGCCATGTTGAGTGTATCGCCTGTATTTTTAGAACCTCAACATTTTTTCAACATCTATCGTTTTCCGATTCGACGATGTTTGCCAAGTCCAGGTCAAGCATCCTCCGTTTGGATCTTCTTTTTTTACGACCGTGCCCCTTAAGTGAGGTCTCCAATTGGCCCAAGGCGACACGATAGAAGACAGGCCCCCATGGACTTATTCCCATCGATAGAGATACCATGAGATACCAAGAGATACCCGATAGTGAGATTCTATTCTGATCGATGTTCACAGTTTTATTCCGTTTCACTCAGAGTTTTTCTTATGAGGCTATGCGTGTTGTTGCTGTTGCTGTCCAAATCGTTTGACACTTTGCAGATGGACATGACATCACTCAGCAATCTCGCTGAACCGTTTCATATGGTTGTAGTGCAGCTGCGACGTCAGACAAGATGGGCAGATTATACGCCCACGTGTGGTGCGTGGCATGAAGCTCATTCCCCTTGGCCCGAAGGTCTGGCATGGCGTGGCATGGTGTGGAATCGGGATTGAGATTTGGGTGTAGGTCCCGTATAGGTCCCGTAGGTCCAGGTCATCAAGTTCCACACTGGTCTCCTAACAGTGCTATTGAAGTTTGGCTCAGAGAGAATTTTCTGATCCCGAGAGATTCGAGAGATTCGAGAGATTCGAGACGGCAGGAACGACGTATGCGGGCATCAGTTCCATGTTCCTCCAGACTCCTCCAGGCGCAGCAATATGCAGCAATGGCGCGCAAATCCCTGACATTCCACAAGTGATGTGAACATGTGAACATGTGCATGCATATGCGCACGTATATTTGCACGCAAATGACGTCAGAATGGTTCAGAGAATTGATATCTCTTCTGTGAATAAACATGAGGACATCATAGGACATCCTGAACTATCATGCGGTAGTTTACATGATAATTATAGCGTACACAAACACTGACCTCAGATGCGCCTCACCACCTGTTGGCGTTGCTTTCTATGCCACTTCACTCCAGACCTTCAGCAGTTGAGTGAAAACACACACCGAACAACAACACTTTTGGCTTGGCGCTTGGGCAAGGTCATCTCGAGACTAGCGACGAGAGAGCTGCTTTTCTCAAGCCATGGTTTAGTCCACCATCCCATCCATCCCATCCATCCCATCCATCCCATCCATCCCATCCATCCCATAGCCTCATGGAGATTTTTGGACCTTGGAGATTCGGTTTCCTTAGGAAACCTGTGGAGATTGAGGTCCAAATTCGTTTGAATTCCGCCGCCCTTGTTGACTGAGCTCCAAATTCATTAAATGCAGATCCGAGGCTCAGCTGTGGCCGGCCACACCAACACCATCTGGAGGCAGGATCCCCAAGGATCCCCAAGGATCCCCAAGGATCCCCCTGCATTCGATGCTCTTTTTTGATCGGTACGTGTCCAAAGAGTTCTCTTCAGAAATTGCTACTTTTCACGAAATCGGTCTCGGAAGCTTCAGATTTCACTGAGTTGCAAGGGGTGAAAAAATGTGAATGCATTTCCCCAGCTTTTAAATTTTCCTCTCTGCAGGCATTTTTTTGTGCCATGGGTGAAATGACTTGTCGGTTTCACTGATGCCATGTCGCGGCTGGCGGCCATCACTTCCTTCGGAGACTTCGGGACTGAGGTCCATGCAGAGGATGTCTCTTCATTGGGAGATTTTCTGCCAAAAGTGAAGATGACGGATATGACGGCACTTTCTGCTGGACTTCATAGATTTCACAGTGCCAGTGACTACGCTTCGTTCTTCCAATGTGATCGTTCACATGGTCATGGTCTCAATGGTCTCAATGGTCTCAATGGTCTCAATGGTCTCAATGGTCTCAATGGTCTCAATGGTCTCAATGGTCCCGGTAGACACCTCACCGGCTTCACAGATGCCACGGAGAACCCCACAGAGAAAATCCTGCAAATGAATAGCAAAGTCATCAACATCACGGGTCGCCTGGGCGAAAAGCAACTGAAGGACGGGGGCGTTTGGACTCTCCTCCCGCCATCCTCCCTGTTCCCGTCATCAGCAGAAGATGCGCACCAAAACAACACACCATGGTAGTGAAGACCGGATGCTAGGGGATAATTCGCAGATAACAGGGCTTTGAGAAGGAACAAGTGCCTGAGTCAAGTTGGATCAACTTGAAGACTTTCTTGAGCAACATTTTGACAAATTTAGACGGATGGAAGAACACAGTCACATGATGTCACATGGCCCTCTGAACAAGCCAGATCCAAGAACATAGTCACCGGGCCCCACAAAGCCCCACAAACCCTGGTTTCATGTTGGCATCATACCTTGACTTCATACCTTGACTACATACCTGGGCGTCATCATCCAGCCCTTGAGCAGGACCCGGCCACAGACTCGACTGAGTGGGAGGTGAATCAGAAGCTCTGTGAAGAGGACAAGTTGACAAAATACATCAAAATACGTTAAATGTATTTCAATTTGTTGAATTCTGAAAACATATATGGACGTTTGAAGTAGAGGGTCACAATCATGAACTTGTTTTTGCGGAATGTTTTTTTTTGAAGACTTTTAGACTTTAGATATTAATATTAACTACATCACAATTCTTCAGTACTGGCAAACAAAATGGTTGATTTTGTGACGGTGGGATGTGATTGATGACTTGCGGCTTCACATGGCTTTACATGGCTTTACATGGCCATGGCTTCGCCCTGAGGATCAGTGTAAACAAAGTCGAGCTCATGTGACTGTGAAAGAGTGTGTAAAAATGGAGAAACCCAAAGGAGACCACGGTCTGCCACCGCTGCCGGAGGGTCATTGGCGGGATGGAGGAAAGGAATGTCGTTACATCCAGATGCCTCTGGCTCTGATCCTCTCGGATCACGGGCGCTGTTTATCGGCCGCCAGTTCTGCCAACTCCATCTCCGAGGAATGCTCCGTCTCCGACTGTGGAGATGCCAAGGGCTGCAATCAGTGTTGGCTCCTGCAGCGCGCCACCGAGAACAACGTCTTCACGGGGTGGAAGCTGAAAACGGCCTGTGGTTTGACCAAAAAAGGTGTGGAAAATGGGCAGTTTTTGACGCAGGATGCGGATGGCACCTTGAAGTTCACGGATGAATATGACACCCAGCAGGATCGGCAAATCTGGAATTTGACGGAAGCCGAAACCAAACAGATGGACCCAGAGGAGTTGAATACCGAGATTTTCAAGAAACCCTTCATGCTGGAAACTTAAGACATCCTTTGGCATATTTTCTTGCTGTATTCTTGAGATGTTGATATTGAACCGTATTAATCGTATTAGATGTTTTGCGCATGATTGAAATAATATAGATATAGTGTGTATTTTTGTATTACTTCCCGCAGAAGCCAGGTCAAGTATAGGATCATAGGTTTTCTTGTCCTTTCCAAATGTCCAGGTGCAAGTACTATTTTAGTCTTGCGGTGTCGAGTCTAAGGAAAATTTGGCATCGAAGCGGTTCCTTTTGCAAGAGAAACCTCAACTGGATGATGATGCTGCAAAGACAGATCCGCTCAATCAGGACATGGCGAACCTACCCGACAAGGCGCTTCAGAACAAATATGATATATGTACACAAGCCGATCCATGGAGAACTGGGAGTCTTCCAAATAGTAACTGGGAGTCTTATAGATCAATCCAAAACCATTCAAACATGTCAGTGAACCCAAAACCAGTTCATATCTCAAGTTCAGCAACCTCATGCCAACCCACATTGGAGGCATATGGCATATATCATTTACAATAAATTCGTTCTCAAACATTCCCACCTTTGAAGATCATTTCGTTACATTTCATTCATCTCTCAAGATCATCGACTCCAAATTGAATTGCGCAGATCCTCAATTTCAAAGTAGACTATAAATTCGGTGGGTCATCTCTAAAAATGCTTGGTCCACCTCAAATTAGATTCTTTCAATTTTTTTAACAAAGAAAGCAGCATCCGGAAACACAGACACGATCGCAATGTTGCTTTTCCGTGCAGCGAACTTTGGTGCAAATGGTTCCAGAATTGCGCTAATTGGTGCACATGACCTGGCACAAGCAGATCACACGAAACAAGTTTGTAACAACTGATTTTCAAATTGCCCATTGGATATGTGACAATGTTGTATTCAGGCAGGCTGTGACACGGGCTGACATTTTTTCTCCGCGCTTGGAACTCCAAGATGTTTGCACAAGGTGTGGATCCACACATGTGCCCCCTGAAATTGATCTAAGATAGATCTAAACCAAGGTGCCTATGGCCAAACGTAACTAATGGCCACAGGCTCCCCGGCGTCCCGGTGCTGCTGCAAACGGTCAGCTTTGGCGACGTTGCCGAGATCAGCCCACTTGCTATTCTCACCAGGCAACAACTTTTTTCCCCTTTTCCAGCCGCAAGAGTAAGCCTCAAGGCAGCACGGTTTGGTAGTTCAAAAAAGTAAATGAATAGTTTCCATGACTTGATGGTATCCTGCAAAAAAAAATGAAAATTTATGAAATTCTTTTCCACGTTTACATGGTATCGATGAGTAAGTTGAAGACACTGTGCAGGTTCTTTTCAAGCTCTTCCAAAGTCATCGGGGCCTGCAAAGCCATTCCTGTTGCTTAGTGTCCGTTCTTCGAAATTCCAATTGAACAACAAATTTTCTCTGAGGGCTCAGGCCTTCTTCTTTGCATCTTTTTTTTTAGCCTTGGCCTTGCTGGAAGTCTTTGCCTTGGCCACGTTGGGTGACGCCTTCTTCTTGCTCGAAGCCTTCGCTTTCGCTTTGGCTTTTGTTGCCTTGCTTTTGGCCTTCGCGACAGCCTTCGGGGCAGGCTTCTTTGACTTTGACTTTGGTTCTTTCAGTTCTGCTTCTACCTCTGCCTTGTTCCAATCAGAATTGTGGCAAGGTTTACAAACTTACCACAACAAAAACCGGAAAATAAGCTTTCACCCACAGAATCAAGTAAAGCCAGCAAATGTTAAGTCATCATTCCATCACTACCACTCTCATGTTCATCATCACCATCACCATCATCATCAGCATCCCCATCATCATCCCCATCATCATCACCATCATCATCATCATCATCAGCATCAGCATCATCATCATCACCATCACCTTCACCGCACCATCATCATCATCACCATCATCATCAGCATCATCATCAATGGCACTGTCACCACCATCATAAGAAGCATGAATTTTCCCTGCCTCCTTCTCCAGGTTACTCAAAGGTGTCGGGATGGGCCGTGGCTTTGCATCATCCAACGCTGGCTTCCCCTCATCTTGGCTGGCTTCCTCACCTACCTCTCCCAAGACAACAGTAGTGGTGTCAGACATCGGGGTCATGGGGTCCTTCTTGTTGCCAGGCATCAGGATCACACCATCCTCGTTGTCATCATGTCGGTCAGGGACTTCTTGGCGCTCGGGGGTGTCAACATGCTCTGCCATAGACGACTCACGGTCAAGGTCTGTGTCATTCTCATACCCATCCTCCTTCACACTGTCACCCGATCCCGTTCGCATTGTCAAAGCCTTAAACTCTGATGCGAGAGGGCCATCACCTTTCTCAGCTTGGGCAACAAGCTCTGCCCACATCGACGTATCTTCCCGGTTGTAGAAAGCGTTAAGCCTCTTCAACCTCTTGGGGGAAGATGCCTGTGATTCTGGTGTGCAAACCAAATCAGCAGGTGCTGGGCCATCTTCAGCCGTTGCATCAGGGGCATTAGACTCCTGCATGGGTGCTTGTATCACTATCGACATCAAATTTAAAAAAACCCACCAGTAAGAACATTTTTCCTCACAAGAAACATGTGCCAATTTCATGTTTTTCTGATTCTGTTATTTTGATTTTCTTGCTTGTCATGTATTCGGTCGTTTTCATGCCTGTTCAGTCTAATAATATTAATTTGCCACTTCAAAAAATTGTGCTATCGGTCCTCTTTGTTGCGCTTCTTCTGACGGGTGCCTGAACTCTTCGCAGCAGCAGCAGCCGGTTTCTTCTGGTGCTTGGTGGCGCTACCTTTGGGTCGTCCAGCTGGGCGCTTCTTTGGTTCTTCACCTCCTCCCTCACCCTCTGGATCCGTCTCCTCATGGGAAGCTGGGCGTTCCCGACCCTCTGACTCGCTTTCCTCCTCCCTCTTCTTCGACTTCTTCTTCTCCTCTGACTTCTTTGCGCTGGGACGTTTCATAGGTTGGGTCCCCTCTCCATCGGAAACTTTCTTTTCATCCGATGATGAAGTTGACTGGTTGAAGTTCGGCGGCAAGCCTGCCAAAAAAATGTAAAAGGCAGAAAAGTAAATCACTGATTTCAAGTTTGTAAAAGGAAGGTTGAGAGCGTAAGGAGGGACAGATCATGCGCATTTCACATAATCCTTCATACAAAGTCATGTCTAGCTTATGATATTTGAATCCCCCACCTTCACCAGGTTCTTGTGCAGGGACGTGCGTTGGTCGTGAAGCTTCTGCTGCTGACTTTGCACTTGCCTGCGCTGTTGCCATTGACTTTGCTCTCGTAGCCAGGGTCCGTGGACGGGTATCAGCCTTTGACTTTGCTTTTGTAGCCGGGGCCGTTGGACAGGTATCACCATCAGACGCTCCACCCCCAGCATCATCATCAGCAACCAGGCTTTGCAAGTTGAATGCCTAAGAAAACAGAAAAAAAACACGCTTGCCACAAATACCATTCAAAACGGGCTTTTCAGCAGCTAAGCATGAAGTATGACATTAGAAGCAAAGTCTCTACTTGCTGGAAGATGCGTATCAAGTAAATCTTGAAAGGGAATGCTAGCTGACAACTAAGACCATCACTGGGATGGATGCTCGGGCTGCTGTTGCTGCGCCTCTCATGCCCGTGATTTCCACCTCCTCTTCAGACTCGGAGGCCATGTGCTTTCACCTAAATCTGATCTAGGATAGGCAATTGGCTCCAAAAGCCTGTGTTTCCTGTGGGCCTGAAAGCGGTTCAAGTAAGCAAGCAATAAAAAGTGCCATGAAAAGGGTTCTGCATTTCAACTACATGGTATCAGAAAACATTCGACAATGAAGCAAACGGTTTGGGTGTGACAGCGTTTCTCTTTTGCCTGTGGTGTCCTTTCTTCAGTATTGGTGCATGCGAAGCCAAGCGTTTTGAAGGAAACATAAAATGATCCGTGTATGAATCTTTGAACATCTTACTCAACAACTCCCCAAGCAAAACGCTCTCCGCGCAGATGCACACCGAGCGGGCGCCGGTATCCGAAGCAACCCAAAGCGACATCAAAGAAAGGTTTCAGATACTTAGTTCAGTGAGACTAGTCTGATTTTGTTGCCAAAATGGCATTTGGTTTTGAATTGAAAATATGTCATTCTATTTTTTTACCAGTTGCTGTTTACCAATTGCATGGAGCCACTTCGTCGAGCTGATCCCACTTCGAGCTGGTCTAATCGGATCGGCTTCCATCGGCTTCCCAAGCAGCCAAAAGGAGAAAGCTACATGATTTGCACAATCTCACTTGGCTCGAGTTCCAACTGTCCATTGAGGATGCACACAGGTCGTTGCGGGATTAGCTTGGCTGCACCTCCTGCGCATTCAAGCCTAGCAGAAGGTAGAAAGCCACAAATCGACACTCATGATATGCCAAGCAGCGCCACCATATGAAACTATAATCTAAAATGAAATGCGTTTATATCTGCCATGTTTTCACCCAAGATTGAAAATCTTCACTCCAAGCAAACAGAAAAAAATCACCAGCCTCACACGCCATGAAATCTTCAAAGCAGGGCAATTCAACAGCTTTTGCAGATCGAAATTGGCCCCATAGGTAATTGCAGATGCCTGCGCGTCAAATGCCGAGACCCTATCTCAACACCAATATCAAATATTTCGCCCAAGAAACACTGCAGGCTAGGTGATGGGTGTCTGGCTGCCAGTTGCCTGGCTACCAGTTTGGCTACCAGTTTCACTGGCTACCAGTTCAATTTCACTGGCTGCCAGTTTCGCTGGCTGCCAGTTGCCTGGCTACCAGTTTCACTGGCCACCAGTCACTGGCTGCCAGCTGCCTGGCTACCAGTTTCACTGGCTGCCAGTTTCGCTGGCTGCCAGTTGCCTGGCTACCAGTTTCACTGGCTACCAGTTACTGGCTGCCAGTTGCCTGGCTACCAGTTTCACTGGCTACCAGTTACTGGCTGCCAGTTGCCTGGCTAGCAGTTTCGCTGGCTGCCAGTTTCGCTGGCTGACAGTTTCCCGGACGCCAGGTGTGTGACCCCAACGGAAGCTTGTAAAGGCGCAACTTGACCCTTCAACATGTTGACCAATATTGCTGGGAACACCAAGATGCGTGCATTTGCTCATCGAAACGATAAATCCAGAAACCATCATGCGTCGTCAGGTCAAAGAATTGAACAAGATTATGGTCATCAGATAATTTCATGTCGAGACTTTTCTGAAGATGTGACATAAAAGGTAACTTCAGGTCGAGTCAAATCAGATCAAGACAAACCGAAAAGCTCATTTCAAGGCAAACAATATTACATCATATCAACATATATCAAACATATCACATCAGTTCGTTGTGTCCGACCATGGCGTGTCATGTCAGATCAAACTGTCCAGTTTTAGTTCTCCGTAAGAAATTGTCATATTATAGATTGGTAAGATTTCATTATGATCGGTAGTTTCAACATGTGCCTTGGTCTTCTTGTCCTTCTTTCCTCCAGTCGATTTCTTCTCTTTCTTTTGTCTTTTGGGAGCACGCTCCTCCTGCTCCTCTTTGCTGGGCTTCACGTCCAATACGAAAACCAACGGCTTGTCAGGTTGACAAACTTCAGAGCCCAGATCCACCTTGTGGTGGGAAAAGCCCACACGGACCTGCGGCCAAGAATGAGCAGTGAACAAACCATACACTGGAGTAGGGTGACTGACCTGTTTTTCAAATTGCTTTGTTTCTGATTCAAAAAACTATGTGGATCTTCGGGGATTGGAAGTCGGTGGATCCGATACCTATTTGTTAAACAGATTTAAAAAGTATGAAGCAATTTTCCCATAATTTCCCCTGTCGGCCTCACCGGCATCTTCCAAAAGCAGCAAGACATCTTTGAGCGGGGTGGCTTTTTCCACACAGTCCAACGTAGACAAATGGTCTGCCAACCTCTTTCTTTCCAAAATGATCGAGGTTTGGAGAGTCATGGCACACTTGATGAATTTTCCTTGCCCTTGTTCCATGAGATCTCGGGCATCACTTCCGTCATACCAACTTCCGGATCCAAAAGAAAAAAGTTCCCGGCAGTCCACCAAAACACATTGTTCAGAAACATCAGCTTTGATGTAAACTGTCCCATGATCGAGGTCCACAACCATGCTGGTCTGGGAATTGATCTGTAGGATCTCCCTTAGGCACATCTTAAGAAAATTGATCACGGAAATACTCACCATGTTGCCTATTTTCCCACGTTCCTTTTGAAAAAAAGGTTGCCTTTTTCTAGATCCTAAACATCTTTTCTCGTTGCTTCTGAGGCCCAGGCGGGTGGGTCAAGGCGGAAATAGTCTCAGCTTTGATCGGCTGCTCCGTTTCCATGACTTCGGTCTTGTTTTTTTCTGTCCATCATCAGCTGAAGAAGCTGTTTTTTCCGGCTCCGACAAAGTCAAGTTGTCCTTGTTGAACCTGCTGTTGTGGTCGCTGACCAAATCTTCAAAGTCAGGGATCTCTGAGAATTGTTCGAAGAATTGGTTCTTTATCACCAGCGCACCACTGGGTACACAAGTCGTCACTTTGAATGTGTCGGAGGCGTCCATAACATCACTGTTTGATCCCAGAGTCTTGAGTTCAGCCAGCAAGGGCCTGAAGTCCGGAAATCCTTCAAGTTCACGACGCTGGCTACGACATGATTCATAGCAGCTGCCAATGATGCGCTCAATCATTTTTTGCCCTTTTTGTCCATCGTCACCAGGAACAATCGTCGCGCACAAAGTGGTTGCACCAGTCATCTTAGCAACAAACGATATTTGACACACAGGCCTTGCCAACCATGCTGGTTGTTTGTCCGTTTTTTGCGTGTAAAACTTCGTGTGATTTATTATATAATTCAAAAATGGAGCAGTCCCATGCAATCATTTTGATGCTATATCTTGCCGATATATTTCGCTAACAACCGAAAGCCAAGCAGCTTCCATGCTTGCAAGCGTTGGCCACGAGTCGTAACCGTGTCCATCAACCCACACAACACGGCTGACCCCACTCGGGACAAGGTTGCTGTGAAGCTTGGCGATCAGATCACATCCTGCTGCAACCTGAGCACAGCTGGATCAAGTAAGCAAGCGGCAAACCATTCTATTGGAAACACCACATATGAACTTGTAGCAACTGATGAGCTTGGGATTTCATTAAGGCTAAGAAACTTGCTTGTACTCCTGGACATCTGTGAATGCTGCCTGCATAGACATCCCTTGGGTAGGTTTCCACATTTCAGCCCTCGGGCACATCCGCACTTCGGACACCATGCCCCGACGCCAAGCAGATGACTTCCAAAAGATATTTCCAGCCGCAGGCGATTTTGCCTGGCAAACAAACTGTTTAAAGCAAACGTATACACGCGATAGAAGTTGTCAAGTAGAAACGAAACATTGCAAAATATAGTAAGGCTGCACTCAGCCTTGCAAAAAAGGAATGGACGGAAAATTTGACATGTTTTGAAAATGGAGAAACAATTAGAAACAAACATTCTTGTCAAGCGACTGTAATCAAAAGCCCTTTCAAGAAAGCTTGTCTGCGGCCATACACTGATGCAGGGTCAAACGCGATAATGAAATCTTTGACCTTCAACTGGCGAGAAGACTGCCGAAGTTGCGAAGTGAACTTGTGCTGAAAATCTGGCAGCATATCCTGATCGGTGCAAGCTTCTGGTTCATCTTCATCATCCTCCTGTTTCACCTGAGTACTTTCCTCCTCGTCATCCCTTTCTTCTGCTTTCATGGTGTCATCATCATCGTCTCCTTTCCTTCAGGGGCTGGACGAACTTGTAGTGGGATGAAACCATCACTGTATAGCTTGAACAAAATCATACATCCTAGACTAAAAGATTGTGTAAACTATTGTCAGCAGTCAATTAGTTTCGAAGAATCCTTTCGTTCAAGGGATTGAAAACCAACAGCAACCTACTTGCAAGCAATATGAATTAAAACGCATAAGGTTTGGAACCCTGACCTTCTCTTGGGATTCTCAGCACGGTTGGCATGAATCACAACAGCAATGGAGTTGGAGGGGCGGGCGGCCAACAAGGCTGTGATCATCTGCAGAACGAATTGTAGCTTGACAGACCCCACGATACCCATGGTAGGCATGCAAAGATGCAGGATGACACACTCTTCGCTCGGCACCCTGTTGAACGTCAAACGTTCCATCTGCAATTCGACCCAGGGAAGCAAAGTAGGAACCACGCTTTGGTCCAATTTGACACTCCAGAGCTGAAAATTCTTTTCCACAAAGTCGTTCACCAGCTGCCATGATTTGTTGTGCCTTTGAAGCCCAGAAAAACGATGCTGTCAAGCAAATCTTCGTTTCACATCATGATGGTTTTGTCAAGTACCTGTAATAGCAATTCCTGCCAAGATGCATGGCTTCAATTTTCCGAACCAGCTCCGGCCTCTTGCGACTGATCTCCTTGCTAGACCTGTCCAACCCCACATGGGAAATAGATGTGAATCACAACAATCAGACACTTCAAACTCGTTTTTTTGCAGACAGCACCATATATGTAAAAAAAAGTCGGTTAGAGGCTTAGCAAATTTTTGAAACAGTGAAAATCAACTGGCCATCAGTTTCAATTCCTGTCGGCCAGCCTCATTTGCAAAGCGTCCCAAGTGGACTGATCTGTTTCCAGCTGAGAACGGAAATAGTTGAATGCTGCAGCCAAAGCTGCCTTTTGGGCATTCTTGGTTTTGGATTGGGCTTCGAGTACGTACTCTTCCTTGCTGCGGCCAAGGGCCTGGAGCAACCAAAAATAATTGTTGGCTGCAGGCAAAAAAAAAGCATGTGCAACATTTTGCGATACTACTTGTGCACAACTAGTACGGAAACTACACATACCGCACATACCAAGCAGGCCTCGAGGACAAACGGCAGACGTTCCCAGTTCATTCCAGGATCTGCTGCGGAGCAAGCTGCTTGTAGGTCTTGGTCAAGAAGCCTTGGCTTTTTTTTTGAACATGCAAAATTAGGAACATAAAACTGGGAACATTGGAAGTTACCCCGTATCGTCCACGCGTGTTTTCTTGGCACACCATGTTCAAGTAAAAAGACGTCCAAGCCCCTTCTGGTTTGGAACTATGTTATGAGTAAGTTGCCCCAAATCACACAAGACATGTTTCGATAAGCCATCGGGTCAAACGAAAATGCTCAAACTGAAATCAAAAACCTATATGCTTACTACAGTATTGCACAATATGTGGCAGTGGGTAAAAGAAGCAAAAAAACATTCATGGAAGAAACGGGTTTAATACAAGCTCAACATGTCAACGGAGGATGTAGATGATTTCCTACAAGGTCCTGCGTCCAAGGTTTTCCACACTTTTTTCCCGATGCGCTGTGAGCAATCGGCACGGTGAGACATTGGTAGTCAGTCATGCGACATCCTCTTCTGAGTTGGTCTCCTGCTCTTGCTTGACTGCCATGTGTTGTTCCTGTTGTTTGTTTGCCCTCTTGCGGGCCTTCCGCTTTGCCTCCCTCCTATTTCTCTTTCGTCTGATTTCCTGTAGTCTTGCCAACTTCTTTGCAACAGCATCCTCATCACCATCATTGCCATCCTGGCTCCCAGCACCGTGTTCTTTTTTCACATCCTTGTCCTTTGTCTCATCAAGCTCCGTCGGTATGGGAAACTCAGGCTGTCCAACTGGTATTGGTTTCAGAGTGCCCTCGAGTGGCAAAGGTCTGATTGTCGGTGACGGAGCAGGCAACCTGGGGACCAAATTCAACTTCGTTTTCTCCAACTCACCCTTGGGTTTCTTGGAAACCCAAGGCTTCAACAACTGGCTTCTTGCATGTCTGGGTGTTGTCCTCCTCTTTGTGGGATTTCCTGGAACCCGAAGCTTCCACAACTGTATCCTTGCATGCCCGGGTCACGTCCTCCTTTTTGAAGGATTTCCAGGAACTCGGGCCTTTCACACCTGGCTTCTCGCATGTCTGAGTTTTTTCCTCCTCTTTGCGGCCTGCATGGACGTCCTTGGGTGTAGGAACTGTATGTAGTAGCCCTTTGTCATGACAAACTTTTCCTGTTGGTAATATTTCCGTATCTTGTTCAACACATTTTGTTGGCACATCAGTTATGGATGCCAACTCATCATTTTCCCCAATAATTGTCGGGGAGGTTTCTAGTGCAGTCATCGCATCGTCGATGTTGACCCTGTCCTTGACACAATGTGTATATGGTTCCGTTGGTGTGTCAGCTGGTGAGGTCGGCGAGGGCGTCTCAAACGTCATGGGCTTGTCATCCGTCATGGGCTTGTCATGAGGAGACAACATGTCTTTTTAAAATGTAAGCAATCAAAAACAAATAGTTTCAGTTTCTGATGTTTCTGAAATAATGCAAATTGTGTTTGGAAGTCACCATCATCAACTGACACATTGCATTCAACATAGAAGGCTTGAGCCTGTTTAACAGCCGAAACCATCGACCTGGAAGCCCATGCAGACAAGTCAAGCAAATATATTCAACATTTTTGACATCAAAATTGTTTGGAGGTGCTTTGGTTTTTATCTCTTTGTAAAGTATCAATGTTGTCTTGATCTTTCATGCACATTCAAACTTCATAATCCCCATAATGCAGTGAACATGTCCCAGGCCACAAACGAAATCAAAGTGAATGGCATTAACATGCCTCAAAGAAGTTCTGATGTTTTATTAGTAATGATTCCAAATCATACATAGAAGGGGTCATGAAACAGTAACATATAGGCGGGGAAACAATCTAAATATGTACCATTGAAATCACACAGAAAGTAAAAATTCTGATAGCCGTTGAAAACCATGAAAAACCAATCAAAGTTGAGCTACCCCGGCTGTGTTCTTGGGCGCGACGGCCTTTTCAAAAAGTCAATCACAAATTCCTGGTTTGGGGAGCTACCAATCACGAATTATATTCATATCAAAATATGGAACCCACGATGGGTTTCCCCCTGGACCCTCAAATTGTGACGGGATTTTTGAAAAGGCAATCACAATTCACCATGCGGGGTGGTACCTCACAGTTTGACGGCTTTTTTTGGATCAGGCTGACGAGTTTGACGGCTTTTTTTTTCAAAGCTCAAGTGTTTGACGGCTTTTTTTTTTCCAGCTGATTAGTTTGACGGCTTTTTTTTGCCAAGCCACAGAGTTTGACGGTTTTTTTGGCGGAACCCCCAAAGGTTTGACGGGTTTTTTGGCGGAACCCCCAAAAGTTTGACGGGTTTTTTGGCGGCAGGCTTAAAAGTTTGACGGGTTGTCTGGTGGAACTTCCAACAGTTTGATGGGTTCTCTTGGAGTTCTTGTTGGTGGACCTTCCCAAAAAATGACCGGCGTTTTAATTCCTAAAAGCTTTCAGGATTTCATCTAAACCAACCTACACTGACCCAAACCAAGCCTCCCCGTACGTAAGCAAAGTTGAGCAACCCGCTGATCCACATCTCCTCCAATTTGGCCATCATGGACGCATCCAAAGCCCTCTTCAAGTTGGGCTTCAGCCAGCACCAAAGGCAAGTCACATCCATCAGCACTTGATGGTTCTCCACCGGCAGCTGCTTCGACTTCTGAGCGTGGGGGTGCAGTGCAGATGTTCGCAGTTTAGTGTGCAAACACAGAACACAAGAAGTTGTCAATTTACTCTTTGATATTTTCTTTGTCAATGCTTTCAGCAATACTTCACCCAATTTTTTTGACCCAATCAATCAACCCTCACAACCGAGCCTTGTATTTTTGGGTGGAAGTCTTCGAAACTGCTTTGTTGAAGTCAGTGTCCACTCGGCGCGCATATACACATGCTGTCTCATCGGTGCACTCCATGATTGTTCCCCACAATGACTTGCCATTGTAGGGGACGGCCTCAAACCTCTCGTTGCCAGGGACGAAATGCCCTTGTTCCACCACTTCGTAATAGAAGCCTGCACGGGAACCAAAAAACATAAAAAACAATCTCATACACGTTTCAACAACAGCGCGCTGGGTGGGGGGGGCGGCAGGTTGTATGTGTCTGGCTCCCAGTTGGCTGGCTGCTAGGTGACTGACTGCCAGATGTCTGGTTTACCAGGAACTGGCTGCCAGTTGCCTGGCTGCCAATTGCCTGGCTGCCAGTTGCCTGGCTGCCAGTTGCCTGGTTTACCAATTGCTGGCGTCAGTTGCCTGCTTGCCAGGTGGCTGGCTGCCAGGTGGGTCTGGGTAGGTGGCTGACCACCAGTTGACGCCAGTTGACTGACTACCAGTGGACTGGCTACCAGGAACTGGCTGCCAGTTGCCTGGCTGCCAGTTGCCTGGTTACCAGTTGCCTGGTTGTCAGTTGCCTGGTTGTCAGGGGGCTGGCTGTCAGGTGGGGGAAATGCACATGGTCGTTGAAACAACATATCAAAAATGCTAGCCCTCCAAACTTGAAGGCTCGTATCACATGCGCTTTTTTTTCGTCCACGCGTCCTTCGTCAACCCCTACGATGGAAACGGACATGAAGATTGTGCGGCTGCGGCCTTTGCCGTCAACCCCTACGATGGAAACGGACATGAAGATTGTGCGGCTGCGGCCTTTGCGGCCGCGGTGGCAAGCGGGCAACCATCAAAGATCCCTGCGTAATGCCACCGTTCTCCAAAAACTCAAGTGGCTGGGAATCATGCCTTGCATATGGCGCCACGCCTGCTAAACTGTGCATATAATTTATGGCCCTGCTGTACTGAGGGTACACCTTCAGAGCGCCAGCTAGCTCTTTGAGCGCTTCAGCCCTTTCCGGTTCCAAATTTGTTTTTTCACCCTTGTGTTTCACAGCATTTTTCCAAAAGTTCCGTACTGCCACAGCCTCGTCCCCAGGGAAGACTAAAAGAGGATCTTGGCAAAGTTCGTCATCGGCAAGTTGATGTTTTATCAGACAGAAAACGTCGCAATGGTTGTGCGCGTATCTTCGTGGGAGGCGTTCACTTCTAGCAAGGTGTCCAGGCAAACCTGTTGAGCATAGTCAGGGAAACACACATACCTAACAGGCAAATAATAGATTAGATCAGCTTATGATCCTTTGATTTTGATGGGTTGGGGCAAAATGATGTGCTTTAAATTTCATGCAGTCAGAACACAATCCCTCCGGCGAAAGAGGAATGAATGTGGTATCCTCTCCTCTTCACCTTTGCGAGGACGATACGCGTTGTCATAAGAGACGATGTGGGGAACCAACTTTTTCCAGGGTCTGACCTCAACTTTTATAACATTCGATTGATCTTTTTGCAGTTTAGAGTTGCAAGTCATTGCAAGTCTTTGATTTAACTGCTTGAAAACAATCCATGTTCAGAGTGGCTCATTGTTTGCACTTGCAAGGCAAGACACAGCATCGATCAAAATGACGTGAAAATACTCGCCGCGTTCATGAAATACAGGAGATAATTTTGTTTCCAATAACCTGTGCAAATTTATGCAGAAATTCATGCTTCTTTCTCTGCACTGTTTGTACTTGATATTGCTTGAGACAGGTTGAACAAACAAGCCTTTTAAAGTCAGAAGGGGTCTGCAAGCCATCGCCAATCGCTTCTAGGAGGTGGGTCACCAATCCATAAAGGGCATCTTAGTACAAATCATGGAGAAAGACAAAGCAACAATAAGCACAAACCTGCTTGCTACACGAGTCCAACACACTCAATGATTAAGTCTCTTACCTATGTCCTCGTGCGTATGTCCCATCGGCAAATGATGATGTCCTCCTTCGTTGATAAAACCTCCAACTATCATCATTGATAGGAGCTGGCCCGAGAGCTGATTCTTCAGCTCTCGTACTGTATTATCGCCCTGTACCCAGAGCCTGAGCACACCAAATTTCTAATCAAATGTGATGTAGATCAACAAGCCTAGGATGATGTTCATTTTCATCAATTCAAAACAGTGAATCAAGACTTGGCCAAGAAGCGATCTGGGGTACGCCCGCCCTTCCTTGACAGATTGCTTCCAACACAGGCTCATCGTATGAAACAAGGTCTCCCATGTGTAGCTTCCACCGCAAGACACGTGCTCCGGCGCAAGGTAAATCGCACAGCCCCACCCATGAGCAATCACAGCACTGAGCTGCATCCCAGTCCGCGGACATTTGTCAAATGCCCCCCCTTTAGGGGGACGGCCGTGAGGCCACCTCGGTAAGCATGGCTTGGACTTGTCGTAGCCGTAGCCGTCTGTGATCAATGTCAGTTGGTCAGCTTTGGCACGGCTGTTTGACCTTGCCTCCCAATATTTTTCACGGCACTTCCAAGTTTGAGCGAGGTGACCCAACAACCGGTTGGCAAATTTTGCGTGCTCCATGAAGCTTGTGGCGTGGCGCATCTCACTTTTCAGTCGGTCACACACCAAACAAGTAGAGTGCTGCGACTTTTTTCTGAACTTCATACATTTGCGCCATTGCAAAGTACAGTCATAGAAAGTTGATCGGCCAGCTATCTCTTGGTTTGTTGCTAGGCAGTGGGACTGGTACAAGACGTAAAGGCTAGACCAATTTCCAGGCGGCAATTCACGGTAGGCCATTTTTGCAGGGTCAGCCCGCAAAAGCCGACTTGTCGGCCCCTCCAAACTCTCCTGAACAAGAGATTGTAGCAGTTTTGATCTGGCCTCCTCATTGTCCAATCCTTGCGCATTTTTCAAAATCCTTATTTGCTTTGCAAACAGAAGTCAAAACAATGTTTTCACAGCTATGTACATATGGGAAAAATTGCAAGTGCGCACAATATACACTTGCCGAGGATCCCTGTTGGCATAGTTTCAGAGATCGAAAAATACATTTTTTGCAAAAATGCATTCACTGAAGCTGTTGCTGTAGCTTCTCGTCCATGGGTTGCTACGACACCATCCAATTAAATTTCATATCTTTGTGAGTCAACTGTGTAGCAATCAGCAAACTGACAAAACCAAAGAAGATTGTCAGGCCTTTGCCACGGAGCCATCGCTCATCTTTGCCCTGAAACCTGGACTTAGTTCTTTGTAGCCTTGATTGCCCAATCCCAAGCATCCTCACAAAAGCTCTTCTACATACTTGAATATCTGCCACGAACCACGACGTTCGAGATTGGCGGTCCGGGGAAGAATCTCCATCTGTTGAGTCGGAATCAGATTTCGTCCCAACACGACAAGCCCTTTCCCTCGCTTGCACACTCCAGAGCAGCGTGTCTTGCGCTGGCTTTGAAAGGGACCAGAAAAAGATGCAAACCTGAACCAAGAGGTCAAAGGTGATCTTTTTCCAACACCTTGGTCGGGGACTATCATGGGCTGCAGCATATGCACCTAATAACAGGTGTACAACTCGAACATTTTTGTTTTTGAATTCAATGTCACACAACTAGGAATGGAACCGGTTTGAGCAGGAACAACAGCTATGGTTCTTGTTGGCCAGGACCTTTCTAATACGACTTTCATCAACACCATTTTCCGCAAAATGCCCTTGATCATCTTTATCCCCACAAGAAGTCGCAGCACGAAGAGAGGCCAAGTGAGGCAATGATAGATTTGCTCGCTTTCTAAGCCTCAAGATCAAGGCCCAAGAGCAAAGTAGCATGTGGTTTCAAAAATCCCACGCAACAATCAGAAAATCCAATCAGAAACATCAAAATCTTGAACCCAAAACAAAGAATCAAGGCATGAAACTCCTGATCCGACGCCTCACCCGACTCACTTGATGTCTCTGGCACATCATCTTCTGCTGACCCCTCTGAGTTGGAGCAACTGCTGGGCTCAAATCGCCGCAAGGCAGCTTTCGGAGGAGTTCTGCTCCGAGATAGACATCGCCACCGGCCCATCCCACAGTGCGACACAGAAACAACTAACGATGTCAAGTCATTATATGTCAAGTCAGAATGCGGCTTGCTTTCACAAATTCTATGTTCTTGCGCGTGAATTGAAAGTTTCATGGCAAGCTTATATGAGTTACCACTGACATATTTGCCATCAAGAGATATGATTGGATTTCCGTGTCATCAATGATATCCTATTTCCCTTGACTGAGCAGCACAGCAACAACAAACTTGTAGCAGCAAAGGGTAATGGCAATGAATGTTTGGAAGAAACCCTCACCAAAACATAAAATTCGGCAAGGGTAGGTTGCGCACCTGAGCTGGCATGTCTGTGCTGGTCGTAATGCTTCGCCAGGATGTCGAGGAAATGAGAGGAGCACTTCAACAGGTTTTGAATAAATTTTCGTTTCTTCGAATCAATTTTCCATCGCTTTACTACAACCTTCTCATTGTAGTCTGAAATGCACTTTGCCAACATTTGGTTCTGGGTCATGCTTTTGCCTGATTTCCTCAAAGCCTCCACAGCCATTCCAAATTGGGCAGCATACTCTAGTGCGCTTGGAGGCTGTTTCTCAGCCGTTTCAACTCCAAGACCTTGAGAGTTGCCAGCATGACATGGAAAGCCTTTGATATAGATATATAAGTTTATGCTAAGTTCATATGAGAAGCGAACTTGGTTCCGGACGTAGTGCCTCATAGATGAAAGCTGCTTCGGAATTCTGGTGGGTATACTGGGCTTTCAGGTACTTCAAGGAGACCAGTAGCGGTTTCAAATCGTCCGACTCAAATTCTTCCTCTTCCAGTCCCTTAGATTCATAGAAACCAAAAAGTAATGATGTAGCAAGTTCAACCTTTTTCCCATGTTTTTTGCACAAGTCAGGTAATGGGATGGGAAGGAATAAGGAAGCAACAATGCATAGCTGAGAAACCATCGAGTCCACAAGGGCAACAATGGCTTGACAAATCAAACCTTTGGTGAACCCGTCCAAGTACTGAATGGAAAACGGCTGGACCAACCTGTCAGACCCACAACCGGTGAACTTCACCTTGAGCGGCTCGCGGTAGGGATCGAAGTTGGAGTAAAGCACATTTTTGAAATGCTGCGCCAAGGTGCTCATCGAAGGAAAAACTCAGCTCTAGAAGCAAATTGCCAATCTAAACCCAAAGCACGCATAAACACAAGGCGCATAAACCAGTGAAAAAAATGATGTGCTCTTTTTCGATTCTTTGTTTAATTAGAGAACCAAGGAGCTCCCATGCTTCGCGTTGCAAGAGTAGTCCAGTTGATCCAGAGATACCCACAACTCATTCAAGCTCTGTGTTGGGACAAGAGAAACGCACCGTTGTTCCACTGGGGCATCTCTAGACAACACCACCCGGTCAATTGCAATGGTCATCTTGTCATGGTTGCCATATTCATCGTTCAGCCACTTGCCGATGTTGTCATTGGCTGTGACCTTGAGATTTTACGCATGGTCATGAAACAAGTACAACTTTCAAAAACAATGTTCCCAACATTAGCCAATTCATACCTTGGAAACATCGTTCAAGCTGAGGCTGGCACCCTCAGGAACGATTCCCAGATCAAGTCCCGGGTTGTCTTGTTCTCCCTGTCAACCTTTCCCTCCTGGTCAGAAAGCGTGTCCTGCTCCCTTTTCTCCATGATGCCGTGCCAACTTTGCTGGTCAGCTGCAGCACCGCGGAATCTTGACTGACTGGTGACGTGTCAGGAAAATTTGAGCCATGCGTGCAGGGAAACAAGATTGTATTGATCTCTATTTGATGTTCATCAAACGAATGAATAGGGCATTCGCTGAGAGGTTCAAAAACGGAATGCATGGTAGTGCTATGCTGAAAAAACATTATGAAACAGGCCAGGAAGGCAAGTAGTGAAAAGCCACAGGCTTCAGCTCAATCTAGGTGGATCAACCTAGTCATTTGAACAGGTTCATGTCTTGTACGCAAAGTATGGTTTCAGGATTTGAAGAGTAATGCAAGGCTCAAACCTGGACTTGCGCTGTTTCTTTTTCTCGGGGCATCCAGTAGTATCTGTGAACTTGTTGAAGTTGATGGCCTAGCAACATTGTAAATCAAATGGTGGCACCTTCACCTCCTTTCAAACTCTTTTTGGCCACGCTGTCATGTAAAACATTGCTTTTTTATCTTTTTTGCAGCCTCGAAAATGGCGCAAAATCCCGCTGCGAGCGCGCGAACATGCATGGAATTGCCAGCTAAGGACCCGATGGCCTGACGCACAGAAAACAATCAAGATATAACATGAGAAAAGAACAGCAAATACACACGCACGCAGGCACACACACACACACACCCGCGCGCGCACGCACGCACGCACGCACGCACGCACACACACACACAGCCACACCTCACACCTTGTCACTGAGCCCCTCAAGGCAAAGTCTGTGGGCCGGGAAGCCCTGCAAGATGAACTTTTCAAATCCTGTCAGAAGACAGGTGCACAAAGAATTTGAAACTTGCGACTGACGGTTGGATACCAAACTCTATCATATCCCAGCCTGATACATGACGCGCTTGGTCTCTGAGCCAATACTGAGCCATCGGCCTAGGGAAAAACATGCTTACTTATTATATGCTTACTAAGATGGGTAGCTGAGAGCGCTACGTAATGCAAACCATGCTCCGGCCAAGAGTGACCACTGGCATCCGATTGGTGTTTTGAGACAGATCTAGCAGTTGCCAGTCTGGTTTGTGGACAGACTGGATGGCCATGGCCTCGCAAAAAAAAAACACCAGACAACTAATTTAATCCAGCCAAAACAAACCGGCACTCTGAAACTGAAGCCTGCAGAGAGCGCTCAGGGATAGTGAAATTCTTTTTGCGTAGCTTTTCCAGGGCTGATTTGACATCCTTTTTTGCGACCTGCCACATGCAAGAAACAAGTTCGCTGTTTTTTTGGTACTTACCTTTGATACCCATTGCGTGCCTGCCTGATGTTCCGAGATGAATTTCTCATTGATATGTCGCCACTTCGGGTCATGTTTCTGGGGCCTACCAGATTCAATCAACACTCACCTTCTGCAAGATCTTTAAAACAGTTCCTTCACTAGCCGCCTTCTGCAAATATCAAACTTCTTGGAACCCCCCTTTTTCACAGCCTGCGCCAAAACATGGACATCAACACAAGAAAGAGCCAAGGGATTGTATGTAACCGGGACTGTAACCAAGGCCTTCTCGAGGTTTTGCAAGTAGGGCGTGTCACGTTCCAACAAGAAGGTCTGCCTGTGAAATTAATCCGTATGATCATGCTTCGAAAAGGGCTGTTTTTCTTCCATTTTTTGAAGAATAAGCTTCTGACCATGGTATGTTGCTTCTGTTGCCGAAATGTTTTCTCATGGTCTCCAGCGAAGCTTCAATAAGCGTTTCCAGAGGCCCCTTGAGACACCGCTTCTGAATTAAGAAAAAGTATATCCGCCGTCGGCTCAAGTCCACGCCAAAGTCTTTCCTGATGTGAGAATGAAAAAGAAACACATGGTTTTGTTTTGGCTGGCTATTCAACTATAGTTCAGCTTAGTCTCGGATCCAAGACTGTATAAAACAGCTCGTAGTCAGGTAGCAACTCTTGAAGATGTTTGCAAATGGCATCAATCACCAAGAGGATGCATCACATTCTCCAATAAAATTGCCTAAATCCCCAACTTAGATTCAAGGTTGTGCTCAAGCAATGACAAAAATTGATGGTAAATGTAAATGCTAGCGAAATGCCCGCAGCTTCACCGCCTTTGCAGTCTCTGCGCATTTGTAAAATTGGCGAGCTTGCGGGTCTTGTAGCCAATCGCTTTCAGCTCTCAAGGCACTGAAAGCCTTACATGGAAATCCTGCCACGTAGATGTCGACCTGCGCATTTTTGTGGTCCAATATGAAAAACTGTTCAGCCACATCAGCAAAAAAAAGTCAAGAGACAGGGGCCTCATTTTCCAGACCTGAAATATCCCGATGAAATAAATCATCATGTAGCCTCAGCATTGTTGAGGTCATTATCATGATTTACAAAACACGCAAGAAATTTGGTAACTACAAAATCTTGAGCTTTGACTCTGAGAGGGGTAAGGCCAAAGCGTGGCTTCTGGGCAATTCTTGCTAATAAACGTTCGGGGCCCGCTGGCATTATCACAGGAAGACCTAGGTTTGAGAGAGTGTAGGACGGATTTTGATTTTACTTCTTTAGGAATCATATAAGCGCAGGCAATGAGAAAGAAAATCTGCAAAGACAAAAGTCGCCAAGTAGTTGCAGCTAGAGCGCACGTGCTCTAAATAGTCAGCTTTGCCGACCGCTGCCATGAGCATCCTCAATGCCCAAATGGGCCCCTCTGCACCACTGCCTTGAAACTGAAATGAAAATGAGGGCTATCAAGCAGGAAACTGGTAAGAACAACTTAGATCCTGACAATCGGTCATGATTTTCAAAGGCTTCTTGATGCCTTTCAGAATTTCTTCTAGACCTTAACCAAGGCACATGAACCCAACACCACACCATACAAATTCCCTGTTTTACACTTGCCCTAAGAGTTCCACCACATGCTGCAGCGAACTCTTCCCCAATCTCTAAAGCTTTGATTTGTTTTCTTCCAAGCTTCGGCCACCTTGGCAACAATGTTGCCAAAAACCAACCAAAGCACCCCAACCACCCCACAACCACCTTCTCTGGGAAGTTTGCACTGGTAGCCAGAAACATGATGACCTGGCAGCCAGCTTGTGCTGGTAGCCAGAAACATCATGACCTGGCAGCCAGCTTGCACTGGTAGCCAGAAACATGATGATCTGGCAGTCAGCTTGCACTGGTAGCCAGAAACATCGTGACCTGGCAGCCAGCTTGCACTGGTAGCCAGAAACATGATGGATCTGGCAGCCAGCTTGCACTGGTAGCCAGAAACATCGTGACCTGGCAGCCAGCTTGCACTGGTAGCCAGAAACATGATGATCTGGCAGCCAGCTTGCGCTGGTCGCCAGGAACATGGTGATCTGGC
>Ga0126342_10003146_pt1 | contig 26968 bp, 28 predicted proteins | sample Cyp1metagenome_FD_92528 | JGI IMG/M metagenome (GOLD analysis project Ga0126342, IMG submission 92528) | Coral microbial communities from Lord Howe Island, Old Settlement Bay, Australia - Cyphastrea 1 metagenome | ecosystem: Host-associated > Invertebrates > Cnidaria > Coral ...
TTATCTATAATTAATAGTGATTATCTATAATTAATAGTGATTTATCTATAATTAATAGTGATTTATCTATAATTAATAGTGATTTATCTATAATTAATAGTGATTTATCTATAATTAATAGTGGTTATCTACAATTAATAGTGATTATCCATAATTAATAGTGATTTATCTATAATTAATAGTGGTTATCTATAATAAATAGTGGTTATCTATAATTAATAGTGATTTATCTATAATTAATAGTGATTTATCTATAATTAATAGTGATTATCTATAATTAATAGTGATTTATCTATAATTAATAGTGATTATCTATAATTAATAGTGATTTATCTATAATTAATAGTGATTATCTATAATTAATAGTGATTTATCTCTAATTAATAGTGATTTATCTATAATTAATAGTGATTATCTATAATTAATAGTGATTTATCTATAATTAATAGTGATTACCTATAATTAATAGTGATTTATCTATAATTAATAGTGATTTATCTATAATTAACTATAGATAATTAACTATAGTGATTATCTATATGTACCCTCTGGTTATGACTAACATCGCCATGGAAAATCCCTGAACTAAATGGAGGTTTCTAGCTGGGAAATCATGCAAAATTCTATGGGCCATCTATACCATGGCTATGTTAAATAACCAGAGGGTAACAATTAATGGCTTTTCATAATGGGTGACTAAAGGGATAATTACATACTGGGTGATTTTTTTTAATGGGTGAATCATGGGTTGACCGGGTAGTCATTGGTTCATGATGGGTGAATGATGGTTAATTATATAATAATGAAGTCAATGGATAATGGGATACTTAATGGAATATGTAAATATATCCAATGAGATATCCTCCGGTGTCTTCAAACATGACAAGCTGGAAAAATATATATAAATGGAAGTTTATAGATGGGAAAAAACATCCATTTGTATATAAGGGCATATTTTTCCAGCAAGCCATGTTTGAGTGAGGGAATTCTTTGCTGTCATTCATTTTTTATTATATAATTGGGAATATGGTACAGTATAAATTGGATCATGTGAATATCAATCCACCGTGGATCATGGATCATAACATTGTTTATATATAGAATTATATATATAATAACAATAATGATGATAATAATAATATGTTGGGGCCTAAAATAGTAATACAATGTAATGCATATGCATGTGTAACAAGGATATATTTGGGACGGTTTGGGATATAATTGAATATGTTCGGCCAACAATATGAGAACATGATAGAACATGGATGTCTGAAAATTGGGTATGCCCAATTTTATCGCTATGTTAATAGGACAAATATATACTTAAGCATCAACATTTCAGACAACCCGCGTAGATATATCCCTTTTTTCATCTCTATTATCATTGATATACTGAAAAAAATATCTCTTTCTCCCATATTATCCCATATTATCCCATATTATTCCACTGGACTGTATGATGCTAGACGTATCTCCTATAATCCCAGGCATCATATTTTGGGATACGCCAGGTCCCTGGGCTTGGAGAAATCGCTGGGATCTATGGATATTAATCCATGATTGACCCACCAAAAAAAAACATTAAGATCAGAACAAGTATCATTAACTCATGGTAGTTTAACATGTGTGAAAATATTAACTATATGGTTACCATCATTATTAACCCTGTTAAAAAAACAATGTTGTTTGTTCATTCCCCAAGATTCGTGGTTAAAAAAAGGCATCCCCCAACGAATCTGGCGAATGGTCCAGCAAATCCGCATAGTCGGCTGCTGCGTTGCGACGGCTGGCTTGCGTGTTTGCAAGGCCAAACCTGAAGGTCCGAGGGTCCGAGTCCGCAGGGGGTCCCATGGGGTCCCAGAACATGGATGATGAGAATTCCACAATGCCATGGAACATGGGTATCACATATTATCAGATACTGATCCCAGTCCCAATATTAAAAGACCCTCCCAAAAAACATGGTATTTTGGGGATCAAAACGACATATTTTGGGACCATTGGATTCCAGGGGGCTCTCAACACTACGGTCCAGACTTGTAGGCATCTCCACGTATCAGCAAGGCAAACGGGCACCTGGCCATAACTTCGGCCGTCCCTCATCAAAGGTGGCTGATATGCATAGATAAAACACACTCTGGACTATATAGTGACTTTTTGATACATGTATGTGTATATATATATATACATACATGTATATGTTCATAAACAATTGAACATGAATTTGATATTGTATATTCATTACTGTAACTCATAATGCGTTTACTTAATATATAATTACACACACACATGATATACTATATACACTTATATGCAAACAATTGCAGACATAGCTACATCGTCAGATGTATAGTTATAGTTTTGCTCTTCAATATCACAGGTTTTCTGCCTTCTGCCCCGCCCCGGTGTTGAGGCGACGACTTTGGGCTCCGTTGAAGAACCTGAATGACACGTTGGAATGTTCATCCATCGGTAGCTGTTTGTGGTCCACATTTGCCACATCATCTCTACCAGGGCTTGGAAGATTGGTTTCCACGAACAAACTTGGCTTATTTTCAGGGTCTAATTCCATGAAAACCGGAGGATGCAGCTTCCTTCGCTCCCAAAGTGTTTCTCCCGGCCACGGGAGGCCACAGCGCCTGGCTGCAGATTCGGATGGCGCGATCTGCATGCGAATGTTGAAGCCAAAAGAAGGCCACCATAGAGTCCACCTGGGCAGCTTCTAAATGTGAAGAATCCCTGGTTGGAATATGTTGGAACCCTGGAAATCACCCTGGAAATTACCGTGGAAATCACCAGGTATTTATGTCCAGATGTGTTCTACATATTTGAGCTTTGATCGACATGTTTCTCTTGAGACTAGTGACTGGCGCTAAGCTATACCTTTAGCTGGGAATTGTTTCATCCATTGTTTCAATTATGTGCTATGCGGCCTGCTCTATGCGGAAAATCAATGGGCAGCGAGATCAAATGATTTCTCCTTTTCAAAATAGAATCCTGGATATGTTTTTTCTTGCAAGGCCTTTTAGCCTTGCAAATCTCAATGCTCTTGGCATTTTCCTACTAGGAACTGCTTGCACACCAACTGCACAAGGTGGCAAGCACGGCCAGTCGGGGGAAACGCCCTAACTGTACAAGTTGCATCAGCTGTCAATGAGGCTGAGGGCTTCATAAAGAAATTTCTTTGCACCAGGTCCATCATGGAAATCCAGTGCAGATGCAGCCATTTCCACCTTCTTTTTGGCTTCAATCATGGGTCTTCCAGGCGATCGTCTTCTCTGGTCGACTGCCTGGAGCTTGGCCATCTGAGCCACCGCAACCCTTTGCAATCGCCTCTTGCAAATGCCAGAGGTTACGATGCCCAAGAGGTAAACGATCAGAAGCATCCACCACGGTACCGGTGTCCATGGTCCAGCCAAGCAATCTGCAAAGGCGTAAGTGACCTGTTGTAGGCACGAAGTTGGCTCCGATCTCCAGCCAGCCATGGGCTTTGTTCGCTGCACCGGAACAACTGACTTGGGCTCAGCCGTATCGAGCCGAGATGAAATCCTGGACGAGGTCTCTTGTTACAATGTATAGATAGACCGCATGTATATATATATATATGTTGTGTACTGTATATATATATGTATACATATTGTATTTATATACATACTTTTTTGGTGGCATCAGGCTGAAAAGTCTGCTCGTCAGTTGGGATCAGCCTCCCAATCAGAAGCAAAAAAAACAGGTATTTGACACAGAACATCATTGATGATGTACCCCTTACATCCCCACTGTACTATCATTACAGTAGATGGTTACCTTGGGGTAAACTAACAAAGATGTGGAAAATCCATGGTTTCCTGAAAAAGTTATGATCTGCGTTTCTGGTGCCTTTTCCACATCTAATGTTTACAGGAGGGTAATTCCCATGTTCATCAAACATGTTCCAATTGCTTATCCGATCCTTCAATTTCAATATAGACTTTCAATCGGACTGACAAAAATTACAGGAAATAAATTTTCACATAAACTTTCCTTTCAATTTCAATTACCCTCTGGTAAATTAACAGTTCGACCCTGGCAGTCATCGGGGTTGGAAGACTAGTTTCCATTAACAATTGGCTATTTTCAGGGTCTATGTTTATTTACCAGGGTGTAATTATTTACATCTACAACGGTAACCAGCTACTGTCTAAAAATTGATGTGAAAATCTGGAGTTGACATTTGGTTTTGGATCGACAACAAGTTTTTCAATCGCTTAATCTATGGCCATGGAGGGTAAATCCCCTGGGACACGAACGAAATCCTTCAAGTCTCGCTGGATGGCCACGGCCTGGCCCCGGTCAATGGGATGGACGATGGACGATTCTGTACATATCAATTTGCACATATTTAGATATATATATATATATAATCTATCAAAATATCAATCTATATAATATATATATATAATATATATATATACATTATATATATACATTATATATATACATTATATATATATAGCAATCAATAAATCAATCAATAAATCAACATATCAACCAACTACCCAACCTATCAATCAGCCAATGAACCTATCAAGTACCAAACGGACCTGCTGGAATGCCGCGTTGGCTTCTGTCACCATACCTCAGGACTTGCTCAAAAACCGGGCCAGTAAACCCTTCTTTTTTTGGACGACTTTCACATCTTTCACCACCTTCCAGGACCGTTGGGTCTGGTGAAATGGAGGATGGTTTCTGGTATGGTTCGGAATCGGAGTTTCAAAGGTTTTGGTCTGGTGAAACTCCGATTCACCATGATTCACCTAAAGGTTTTGGTCCTTCACCACCTAAAGGACCTTAGGAATCAGATTTTGTACCGTGCCAAGGTCCCGAGGCTAGCACCCAGCTTCGAGTAGACCACGCCAGCGATCACATGTGCAGTGGCCTCGGAGATTTCACGATAGCGAAATGGGACCTAAAACGATGCAAAACACGTAGGTTTAAATGAATTGAACTAGGATTTAGCCATAAAAATACGGGATTCAACTATAGGCATTACTACTCTGGGTTCCGATATGCTCCAATGATTGGATATAACATGATATAACATGATATCACCAAAAATTCTCAGTCAACCTTGGATGGGTTGTGGTTTCAACCATGAGAGTCTGGGATTTAACCATCAAGTGGATGAGGAAACCATTGTCTTCCTACCAAATATAGGCTCAAAGCCTGTGAAAAAAATAACAGTTCGAACAAAAAGCAATCGTCTACCGGCATTGGGGATCATCATCCCAATAAAAAAGATATGGAAAATTGAAAGCACCGGCAGTTGATGGTTCACCATCATTTGCCCTGAAATTTGCCACAAAAAATTGGCTCTCTGGGTTTGTCCAAATATACCCAAAAACATCCAAACAAACCAATGGATTCTCATCGTTTTCCATCCATGTTCCACCCATTTTCCTTCATTTTCCGTCATTTTCCAGCATTTTCCATAATGTTCCATAATTTTCCATCATGTTCCATCCATTTTCCATCATTGTCCATCCATTGTCCATCCATTGTCCATCATGTTCCATCATCTTCCATCCATGTTCCATCCATGTTCCATCCATGTTCCATAACTTTCCCCTTTTAAAGTGACAACTTTTCTGGCTAACGCCCCAACTGACACGCCCATCGCCGCCCAAAAAGCCCAGCACCTGGTGCGGGATGAGCCAAAAGGCCTTTTCAATCTCCTGCCCAGCGACAGCGACAGCTATGGCCTGCCTCCCCAAAGAAACAATCGTGATGCAAGCGATACTGGGGGAGAATCACGGGTTATTATATATGTTTAAGCATTGATGATAGTTATCATTGTTATCATATTAAATTGATTATTTATATATGTTTAAACATATTGATGATAATTATCATGGATAATATCTGGCTATCATCCATTGTAATCATTTAAAAAAAATGATGATGCATCTGATTTCGGTCCTGCAGGGCAGCATCGAAGTGCCCCAGCAGCGAGTGGCACAAAATGCGACGAAGAAGTAGATCCTGGGCCGTTTCGAGGGCGACGGGACGACCGGGACGGGCGATGGATCTGGTTCACTGGGTGTTTTTTCCCCACCAGAAAAAAATGCTGAAGCCGCGGCAAGCTCATGTCATGTGAAATCCAACTCTCATTGATTCTCATTGATTGTGATTGTGATCATTTCGGACATATTCATCAATGCCATGTCATACTGTCTGGGTAAATGATAATGTCTCACTCACCTGAATACTTCGGCCATTTTGGGATGATTCCTCTTATTAACCATGATTCCAGGGTTCGGTCGAACAGTGAGGTCGTGATCAAATTTACCCAGATAATGGTGTATATATACCTTAAGCCTCCATCTCCCAACAAAAAGGAGGATATGGAAAATATCCCAACTTTTGGGGGCAAAGTCAGGTTTTGATGATTTTGGGCCCAAGGATCTTGAGTGAAAAGGAACATATCCCCATAACATGAAGTAACATCCATCATATTACCTTAACCTCAAGTCATCCCAGTAATAATCAATCTATTGGGGAAAAAAACTTTCATTCAGATCCCTTCAGTCTACACCTGCGGCCCCTGCCTTTCATCTTCGAGCTGGTCGCAATCTCATGTCTGGTGCTTAGCCATCTGGTTTCTACTGGGGTAACATAAAACAAATTGATTGCTTTTATGGGTTTACCTTTTATGGGTTTACCTTTTATGGGTTTACCTTTTATGGGTTTACCTTTTATGGGTTTACCAAAGTATAATAATGTAATGTAAGTTAAAATCTGGTCAATGCCAGTTGAGTTACTTTCAATTTTCCCCAACAAAGAAACCAGCATTTCGGTAGGATGCATGGGCAGCAATCAAAGAACGCTGGAGTGTCCGTTGAATAACCATACGGGCACTGACCCTGCGGGAGACCCGGCTGGGCCTCCCTATGTAATCCTCTTCTGGCTGCGTAGAGAACGCTAAGGGATTAATTATCCATTCACAGTTTTGTGATTGAATTTTGAAATCATAAACTATGTGGTGAAACCTGTGCAGATTGGGTTGGAGCAAAAACAGCCTTTGGTGGTTGCGGTAAGCCAAAGCCACACCACGTCCGTACCACTTGAGAAATAACTCCCCGTAAGAAGCAATCACCCGAGCTTTGGATTGGTGAATCCACAGTTCATGACCATACAAGCCTTTCAAGAAGTTTTCAATGTTGACAGCACAAGTGTAAGCGATCTTCAGGATTCTGTCCTCAGCCACTGCTTCTGGATGAGCCCGACATTCTGAAATAAACCATTTGTTCAAAACCCTAGTCGTATGACCTTTGGACCAGGTGCCAGATGGGTAAGTAGTGGTGGTCAGCCAACTAAGATTTTCCTTGGACAACTTGCGCAAATGTGGTGTAAAGCGATGCTCAGCACACCAAGCCTGAAAACAATCACTCACAGCCTCAAGACGATCGGGGATTGAACCTGTGAAGGCACTACTCATCGCCAGAGCAACCACAGCAGTTCCCAAAAATGGTTTGCCAACCCCAAGGTGCCATGTGTGAAAGAGATCCCAAGCAAATAGTTCTGCAGGGTCTTCTCGAATGTGAGGTACACAAAGGAGAACTGGAGGCCTACTGAAGGGTAGTTCTGTGTTCATTGTACCAACCCACTGAGGTGTGTCAGACTCCAAATCTTCCCAAGGTATGTCATATTTGTCGGCTAAGCAGCGGTGACAAATTCCCTTTGCAGCAGCAGTACTGTTGGCATGCTTTGCAGCATTGAAAAACGATCGTTGGAGATTTCCACACTTTTGTAGGAATGGCCAGTCTCCCATCACGTTGATGATGCAAAAGTAGTAACGATGGCCGTCTAAGGGACTGATCACACCAGTATCAAACAAGGACCTCAAGTCGTCAGCAACTGCCTTGAGCAAGGCATCGTAGACATTTGAAGTCCCAACCTCTGTCTCACATTCATCGCCTTCAACGCTTGAATACTTTCCTTTTGGCAGCACCCCCAAAAGGTAACGTGTGACCCATGTGTTCATTTTGTAGTTCAACTTGTGTAGTTCACTTTTGCATTGGTGACTGCTGGAACGAATACCGTAGCCAAGAATGCTGTGGGCTGCAAGCACCAGAATTGCTGATTTCCGGGCAGATCGCCCTTCATCCCCATGAAGAAGAAGCCCACAACATCTACTGAGATCCTTTTCTGGAAACTCAAAGACTTCATGTTTGGGTCTAATCTTTCTGAAACGGTGCCAAAAGCCTAGCCATGACTCGCGACACTTTTCAGCATTTGGTTCCTCTAGGCCAGCAAGGTGGTGCCATAGGTTCCTCTCTAGAAGAAAACGTACCCAGTCCGACATCTTCAAATAGTGAAAGGTTTCCCTTCCAACTGTAAACTGAGACAATGGGATTGGGATTGCAAGGTCGAACTTGGAGCTTAACCTGTGAACATCACGCTCAGAATTCTTTTCTGGTATCCTGGCCAAATTCCCCAAGCTAGTTTTCTTCGCTTCCGGAACTTCTTGAATCACCGCATCAGCAGACCGAATAGCAACGCGACACGGAACCTTAGACAAGACAAAGGGTTCTGATGGCATATGTTGCTGGAGCTGCCGGGTTCTAATTTGATAGTTTGATAGGTGTTTATATCAAGTGTATTGCTACCAGTAGATCATTTATTTGATGGATGGCGATTTGATGTGATTAGTATCGGAATTGTCTTGTTATCGAAACTCATTAGTAACCTATCTCAAATGCTCCCACGGGCCCTGAGGCCGAAACGCCATGGCCAATTTCTTCGACAAAGCGACGAAGGCCTTTACCAGAACCTGGCATGGGCGAGATTGGCAAGAGGTCGCCAGGTTGCAAGTGCAAACCCTGGGGAACAGGGTTGATCTCTTTGACATACTTGTAATATCTTGTACTCATTCTGATTCAACATACTTGTAATCATTCTGATTCAGACCCACGGTTGGCAGTTTTTTTTCCTTTGCTGATCCCCATCTTCCCCATAGGATCTCATCAGCTTTGCAAACATGTCCATATGTAATTGACGAAATGAACCGTGGTTAAACCACAGTTGCCACGACGTGTGGAAATGAAGCCACAACTGCAACCGGGCAGGTTCACTGGTGGAATCCAGCGCCTGGTCTGCTCAAGAGGTCTCGGGCTGAGTAGCCGCCGAAGCATTGCTATCCATCCACAGGCATGCCAAGAATATGATATAATATGATCAACTAATGATTCAACACTGTAGCTGAATGAACACATGAGAAATTCCAAGATTGATTTTTTGTGATTTACTAAGTGGCATCGTTATTCGACCGCTGTGGTGAGACAGCAATGAAGCACACAAAAACTATAGATCTACTTCTTCTTACTTTTTGTTACTTTTGGCTTTTTGGTCTTGCGGCTGGCACCCGGTTCAGAATTGTTGTTCCCATTGTTCACTGGGGGTGTCGGCTTCTTGGAATCTGACGACTGCACTTTGTCAAAGAACTGCTTGGACTTCCTCATTCAATCAATAGATTGTTACAAGATTGGTTGGGATCAAGTGCCGATATGGCTTTGGATGTGACCCCAATCTGCTGACTGAGGTCAAGGCTTCACCTTCTGCTCAGCAGCTGTTGCGCGGCTGGACCTTATAGGCACAAGTCGTTGAAGGGTATATAATATAGTGTAAAGCGGGAAAGATCTTGAGATTCTCATGCACTGACCTATGAAAGGATCAAATGGAACTTAAGACTTAAGACTTAAGAACAACCAATTCTTCTGAGTTTTGGGCACGAAAGTGGCTGCATTCATCTTCTGGTGGGCAGCATTCCACCAACTCGGCGTAGGTAAAATCACGCAGCATCGTGTGACTGGGTCGTCAACAGTCATGGTTTCACATGTTATCAATACAAAATCCTCAACATGTGAAGCAATCTTTGTATCTCCAACCGTCTCTAACTAGATGTACAGATGGTGCTGAGTTGATTGACCTGAGACTCCGACTCGGCACTGAAACCTGCGTTTTCACCACGGGCCAGCTCCTCGTTGAGGATGTCATATTGGGCCTCCAACTTCGCAACATGGTCCTGCAAAATCTTCATAGACCTAGGCCACTCACTGAAATAGGCTCGGTAAGATAGATTCGATGGGTGGTTGAACAATGCTACTATTTACTATTGTGGTAATCAAGTCTCTAAGATTATGGCTCTTGCGTGGAAGTTGGCACGTAGTTGTCTTTCAAATCCCTCCGCAGGGATTGCAATTTCGTGCACAGGCGAAGTATGGACTCCATGAACCTCTTGAGGTGCTGCTTGTTCTGCGGCAGGGGCAACATGTCTACTAGCAAGAGGAAACACACAATCGAAAATGATTTGTGTGGCATCGGTATAAGTCATAAGATTCTTTATCAGATATAATATACCACTTTTCCACTGGGATATGTTGCTGAAAGACTGCATCTACTCAAGATATTTACAACAAAATGATCGATCAGTCCTGGTCCGCCGTATGGGGTGTCTGGTTGTTTCCATTGCCCTTGTCAGTGTCAGAACTGGATGGAGCAGTAGCCGGGCCCCCACCACCATTGGTCATCATGTTCTGGATTCCGTCAAAGGTACCAGCAGCGATTTCCACTGGACCATCAGCCTGATCAAATGAAACTTACAAGAGAGAAACCACAACTAAAGGAGAATAGGCTGATAGGAGATAAGTTTTGAAATCATTAATTCTCATGTCGGTGCATGATCAAGACTAGCGCCTTACTGGTTGACTTCTTCGTCTCTTGCAGTTCATGCTCCTCCTCGTAGGACCCTGTCTCACGAGTGGTGATCCAAAACTCAGTCACCCCGTCGTACATGTTCTTCCTGGCAAGCAGGGCTAAAGGGAATGAGGTTACTTTATCATAGTTTTGATTCGGCAATCAAAAACATTCAAATACCCATAAGAGGCCTCACGTGATTGTCAGCTCGTTCTTTGGCACCGCAATAAGCTTTCGCTGCAGCAATGCGGCCCCTGGGTGATCAAATGGGGGAGAAGTGTATAGTATATAAACTGGACCATGCAATTTCAAAACTGGAATCCACAGCTGAAGGGCAATTGTTTGTGTATTATTGTATTCACTTTTGTTTTTTCAATTCAATCCCAGATGCTGGGACCACTTCAAATCTGACTTCATCTCCGCTTCTGAGTACCAACCTTGGTCCTTCTTGATGCTGACTCTCTTGCGAGAAGTTATGATGCGCTGCATCTCGTCCACAAACTTGTCCTGGGGATTTGAAAGATTTATATCCATAGCCTCTAGCGGTTGCAATCCCAAACTTTGTTGAAGGCCCTGCAAGTGTAAATAAAATGAATGTTCAAACCCCACCTTGTTCCAGTTCACCTCTTGTAGGCACAGGGCCATTTGTTCCCTTTCCTTGGTACCCTTGTTCCACTCATCCCCAATCCAAGATGGGACTGACAGGTCTGTTCTCTTCTTCTTCGTGGAAATCATGCGGCGAATGCGTGCCTTTGCCGCATTCCGCAACAATTCCTAGGCTGAACAAGATGGAAGGAGTATCAGAAACTCTTGGCATAAAGGGGTTTAAGAAATTCACCTATGTGGCTACTATATATGATTCTAATATGATATATAATAATGTTCTATATGCAAACAAAGGTTCCCGACGGGTCAGAATTCGTTTCTTCCCATGGATTGTTCGTCGTGAACGGTCACTGGAAGTGTTCTCACCATGGGGTGGGTTCTTATCTTCCATGTTTTCGTCAGTGTCATCCTCGTCGGGTTCCTCCTTGATCTCTGGACCAAGAGCCAACGCCAGTGAGGCTGACAGGTCATTCACTGATACCTTAAGATCAAGTTGCAGATCTGAAACTTTGTTGGGTGAATTTGACATCATCTAATGCTAGTGCTAATCTTGAAGGCTGTGTAACACTGAGTTGCATCATCCCCCATGTCCATGTAGCCATCCGCTCCAATTGGCCCCATGCATTCGTCATCTTTGGCCATGGCCTGCATTGTTTTGTCAAAGGAAAAGATGCTACCCCAGTGATTGATGTGCAATTTTCCCCCCAATTCAAAACAGTAACTGGTATACATGTTGGACCACAAACAGGATAGGTAGCCTCCGGTTCTTCAGGAGTCGGTGTGGGCTGAGAATCCCTGGAAGTTGAGGCTGGGGTTGTTGTGGACGGCTCAGGTGATGCTGGGGCATCCACAACATCTTCGCCAGAATCAGCAGGAGGCGCCTCAGGGTGGTGGGCAACCATTTTTTTTTGGTACCACTTAAATCGGATCGTTTGTGTGTGATATGGTTCAATCCTTCTTAGTGCAAGAGAAAAAATCAGTTCCAACCTGGGGTGGGTTCGAAGGTGGATCAGGAAGGTTGTTGGAAACCTCTGGAGTCTCCACCGTGCTGGGGTTTTCCAAGGCGTCAATCTGAAGCTGTAACTCCTGAACGGGTATGGGCATAGGGCCATGTATCAAGTAGCAGTAGCAATTTGTAAACAATAACCATTCAGAGAGTACTACAATAGTGGGATCCCCATGCTCCTCCATGCGTTTTATCAGCTGCGATTCTACTTCTGCAGTGGCATCATGTGTAACATGGTCAAAGCCATCCATAAGTGAACCGCAGGACCAGCGCTTCGACATACCACACAAACGAGTGGTGTGTATGGACACCGCTCAGAAAAAAAGAGCCTTGAGCAAAAGAAATACATAAAACTTAAACCCATTCTCTGCAAATTTGATTGCGCATTCAAAATCATAAAAATGATTTAGCTGTGAGGAATTCACAACCCATAGAAAAGAATCCAACCATACAGGTAAGGAGTGATTGCAAAATAAAATTCAGAAATACAAGCCATAACAAGCAACAGCCTCGGAATTGCTGAACTTTTCTCCGTGACGTTTGCTTCCCCAATCCGGTCAGCGCACAGTGCACATGTGGTTAAACCACAATTTGTCGAGTTGAATTCAAAGCTAATTGAAACAACCTCATGTACGGCCAAAAGCCGAAAAGAGTGCCTTCCATCCCGCTAAAACCATTCCAGGAATCATAGGCAATATCCCAACTTTTGATTACGGGTTTTTATGGGATATTTACGGGTTTTTATGGGATATTTACGGGTTGTTTACGGGTTGTCGATTGTCAGGTTATCCCCAAAATATGGGATTTGGATGGGTTTTGGATGGGAAGAAGTTGGGATATTCCGACATGAATATGGGATTTTATGGGAAGAATATGGGATATCCCTGTTTTTGGTAACATAAAATTATATCGAACCGATCTAAAACCAAAAAAAACGATGTGGGACCGAGAAGGGTCGAGCATTTCTCTCAAAAAATCGACATCGACTCTCTATTTTGTATCATGTACTCTGAATTCTTTACATCTAGTTCCCACATAATCAGGTAAAAGAATTTGAAGTATCCCAGCACCTTCACCCACTCGGCCAAACCAACGTAACCCAGATAAATTATATTATGATAGATTATGATAGATTTAAAATCTACTATCCCTGGATGTTCTAGATTTTGGGGGATCAAGGCATGAAAGGATCTGGCTTTGGAATCACCTCTTGCCAGTGCTTGGGCAAGTTTAGCCCCTTTCCACACCTCAAGTAGTGGAAGACAGATTTCAAATCTGCCGTGTCAAACAGGCCTTGCGCATCACCCGCTGAACGGACTATCTCAGGACCCGATGGCAGGGTAAGAGGGATCAAACGGTTGACCCTTGTATTCAGAAGTGGTTCCCGGAGCTTCACGATAGCATCAGCAAATTTTCGTGGATAAATCCTTGGCTAACAAGCTGCCAAGAAATAAATTGATTCCAGTATATTCCAAGACAAATTCCTTTGATATAATAGCTAAGACTCTCCGTGTAGGACAAAGCTTTGGTCCCGTGGTACCGCTTTTTGCCCTGCTTGTCAATGTAATGGCGAACAGTTTGAACCTTGTTTTTCATTTTCTTCCATCCAACATCTAAGTGTTTGATCGCCGATCCATTCGACCATGCGTACTGTCTTTTGGGGCTGCCGGCACCATACCGTGACATCCACCAGCCGCATCGGAAAACCTCAGAGGCACAGCTACCCCAGTGAAGAATGTTGGAATCAGCACTGCAGTGGAAAGAACATGTTTTGATTTTTTGATGTAATCTCAAGCTTTGTGTTAACCATGGCACTGAATTTATCCCATAGTACTGGTAGCACGCATTGAGGAAATGCAACCAGGTTGGATAAAACTCCAGGACCGATGATCCTGGTTGCTCCAGACACCACACGCCGTCTTTGGCACAAACCAATGCCAGAAGGCAAATAGTCCTTTGCAGGGCCAAAGAGATGAACATCCCTGATGTATGCAAACTAAGTGTAGTATATTTTATAAACAACATGTCTGAAAATAAGTATCTTTCAATCTACATTTGGAAAACCTGGTCCTTTCCAGCATGCAGTTACTTTCACGTACTGAAGTCTTCAGAACATCTCCGGTACTGGCACAAGCACTACGCCAACTCGTTCCGACATTCACGGCCACCCAACTTGAACATTTAATCCCGAACCAAGTGAGCAAATCAGCCATCCGCCCCTTCAGGATGAATACCACTGCCAACCTGGGGCCGCTCAAAGCAGAGGATCTTGGAAGAGGGATCTGGGAATGTGGTCGGATCAGAGATTGGACAAGTGAAACAATTTGTCAGTGAGACTAAAGTTTGTGATTGCATAATTCAGAAACCAAGGAACGCAAAACCACAGGGGGTATTGAGATCATAGAAGTTGTTCCTACGACGCCTTTGGCATTGGGGATCAAAGTAGAGCTTATCGAACCTTGCAGCACAGTACCCTGCCCTCAGCATGGCATATGTACAGGCCGCTTTTCCAGCGTAGTACTCAATCCACTGATAGTCCTGCCAGAAGATGGGAAATACATTTTTTATTATTTGAATAGAATTTGATGAAATCAATATCAAATTCACATCTATGATAATCTATGATCATCTATGTGGGATGTAGGCATTGCCTCTTCAAGGTTGTACAGGCCATTGGTGAAGTAGATGAGCACCACAATCATCAGGAAATCCTCAAGTTCCAACTGGATTGCTGGACCATCAGTGAATTATTCCGGAGCTAGGTTACCATTCAATGATTTTCACCAATGCAGGTAAGATTCTCTACACATTCCCAACTTGCTGAGGACGTACAGCACGCCATCTAGATCTTTATGGTGTTCCATCCTTTCGGAATGGTGGGCTTCAATCCCAACACTTTTCCTAGTTGAGCCAGACTGCGTGATTTATGGTGTTCTTATGTAGCTTCAGAGCCCTAGTTAAGCTCAAATGTGTTGATTGTGCATCTTCCAGACCCATTCCATATCCCAAACGTGCAAGGATGGCGGTGCTTCTTGCAGACCTCTTTCCTCACGCGTCGATGCCGCGATCCATGCCGCAGGCCTTACCAGCCGGCGGTAGTTCAATCTATTGAAAGTTGTGTTAGGGTAAGGGGTGAAGGGAATTCTTTCAAGAGCGTTGTGTTCAACACTGTTCGACTTTCTTTTAAGACTTAAGGCTGCAGAAACTTGATTGCATTTTTTCGCGCTGTCATGGCCACAGGGTCAAAGTAAATTGACAAGCTTTGCCAAGCACATAGATGGTATCATCGAGCTGTGAAAACAGCTGTATCGCCACAAGATTTATCCATCCCCAAGATCCTTTCACGGTGGCCACTTATGAGAATAAAATGTATATGCAATATAGAAAATAAATAAGGATAAATTCATCGTTGAAATTGTGCTGAAGGATTGTGACCAGCCATGGTTCACTTGAGGTTCATAATTGTCCATGAGCTCCAACTGACGAATCCTAATGAAGCTGCATGAGATTGAGATTTCACTAATGCCATGTCCCGTGAATCATTTGATTCACATTGGCAAAACCCCTAGAAAATTGCCATCCGTTTGGTTGGCAACCCCTTCAGTCCACATCGGGGGTGATATTCTGGAGAATATCTACTCCGATAACCTTGAGCTGTTCCTCCATCATGTTGATCTGGTCCTCTGTCACGTTGTTGGCAAGCTGGCTGTTGAGCAGTCTCGCCTTTGCAGCAGGGCAGTTCGATAGTCGACCCGGGAGATGGTGAAAAGCAAGTTGCGGGAGTTTTCTTAGTTAAAGATTATAAGAGTGTCAAAACTGTTTACTTCAAATAGTATCGACAAGTCACCAGTTCAACAGCGCATGAAATAGCAACCAACCTTTTCATCTCACGAGATCCGGGGATGCTCTTCCCGAGGAAAGAAAAGAATGCAACGTCCTTGACATTCCTTCCAGTGCGCCACCGGAGAACACACGAGTATCTAGTCCAATAGGAGTTCAAACTGGCCCTCCCCATATCACCACAAATCATGCGGACATTCTCCTTGAACCCGTCCAGCTCCAGTCCCAAGTCCACCTTCTTGATGAAATTCACCATGTGAACACGGGAATCTCCCACAAACTCATGCTTGGAGCTGGGTGGGGGGTGGGCTGCACTGCGTGACTTCCTGGGTTTCTTGGCTACCGTCGGAACAGCTGTGTCAGCCTCAGCCTCAGCATCCTCATTGTTTTGTTTGGCCTTTCGCTTCTTCGGTTTGGTCGTTTCCTCTTCATCGCCTGCCTTGTTTGCTTTGGATGCCTTCTTTGCCTTGGGCTCCTTGGGTGCCTTGGGCTCCTTGGGTGCCTTGGGCTCCTTGGGTGCCTTGCTGGGCTTCTTGGCTGCCTTGCTGGGTTCCTTGGGTGCCTTGGGCTCCTTGGGTGCCTTGCTAGACTGAGCCTCTGATTTACCTTTTGACTTGCCTCTTGTTGTCTTGGTCACGTGTTCTTCCTCTTCTACAGGGTCAGCCTCCGAAACTTCTTCATCCTCAACATCGTGTTTGCAAACCGCTTTTTGTTTGCTGCTGCTGCTGCTGCTTCTAGATTTGGCCTTTGCCTTGGCCTTGGGGGCTACCTTCGGGGCGACACTACCATTGCCAGGCTTTCTGCCACGGCCTCTGCCACGGCCCTTTCCACTGCGTGCTTTGGGTGGTGCGCGCTTGATGGCGAGCTGGTTCCTTCTGGTCACCACCTCCTAGCAAAAGTGTCAGTGGATATGGAGAGCATGATTTAACCCTGGAATGGAATGTAAGTTACCCCAGTCACACTGTCGAAACAGCAAAAACATGTTCACCTGTACTTGTAATGATTTCGACTTAGGTAACCACATGGTGGACACTATATATGCACTTCAACATGTGTTGAAATCTAATGGACACCAGCCCGGCTTGCCAGGGCCTTGACATCAACGACTTCATCCGGAGACTGCGAAGGCGTGGCCATGGGCTCTGAGAAGTCGATGGTCGACTTGCTGTTGGCAATGCTGGTAGATCGTTTCTTAGTACGGCGCCTCTTTGACTTAGAAGGCTTAGGCTCAGAATCAGGGGCAACATCAGAAGTAGCCACTTCTGGTGGAGACATGTTCTCTGAGGATGGGGTTCCCGTAGATGTTGGGGCACGTGTGCTGGATGAAGGACTTCTGTATTCACCCAAGACTTTGGTCTCTGAACCCGAAGGATTCTTACCCCTTTGATATTTTCTTCTCTTGGTTGGAATGTCATCAAAAGACTTCGGGCGTGGCGGAGTAGGTTCTGGGGCAGGCATCTCCATGACATCAATGGGCTGTGTGTCAACATTGTCCATTGGAACCTGTGGGGATCCTGGCGTTTCAGGGTAAAAAGATGTAAAAAGATGTTTGAACAATCCCATTCAACCCCGTGGTTATATAAGACTTTTTGGGAATGCAAACCAAATGAGACTGGTCCTGCTTTGCCGGCTTTGACTGCACGATCAAAGGAAGGAGCAAGGTTCTTCTGCACGTCTGGTTTGACGGCCTTCAACCGTTGAAGCCTGGGATGAGATGACTGCATTGACGAAAAATGAAAGATTATTTTCTCATCCTTGGGTCATGGGTAGTTAAAAATGTTGGGTAACTAAAGTTGAAGTAGAAAGTCAGCAAAGAAGCTCTTCCATTTTTGCCTTCAATGCTGCCATCTCATCCAAGAGAAGCTTGCGAAGGAGTGCTTGTTTTGCAACACCTAAATAAGTGGTGGTCAGAAACATGATGTAAAGGGAATGCAAAAACAAAATACAATAGGGTTGTCAAATGTTACCATGAGAGTATATATTTATGTGTGATCGAGATTATGAAAGGTACATACACATATTTCATGTCAAAAAAAATGTAGTCCAACTTAGAACCCATCAAACAACTCACCGGGGCACTATCCTTCGCAGAATCCGTCCCCGCTTTTGATCCCGCAGGCTCCGTACTTGGCGCTGTGGCTGGCAAAGCTGGCGCAGCTTGCTCAGGTGAAGGCGCCGAGGGGGCTTCAGCAGGAGGAGCTGGTGGATCTTCACTCGGAAGGGGGTCAACATTTTCGGGATCCCCTGGCTCAGTAGATGCCATAGAAGCATTGTCATCATCTTCTTCGTCCTTGACAAGGAACATATGTCAGCATAAATCAAACAGTAAATTGATCCATCAATAAATTTGCAATTTTGAGATCTTTCAGCATATACACATGATATCTATTAACAGGCTGGCACCTATTAACTCGCGTATAGATAGGGCCCCAATCTTTTTAAACCCCAAAGGTTCCAGGCATCTCATTTTCCATGGGTTTTTTAAATTACAACCATGACCATCACCCAAAAAAATAGTTTCAAGGGTTTCCCCATCACCCAGTGTTCTCCGTTTCCTCCTCGTCGGACAGGTTCTTCGCTTTCTGCTTGGCCCTGATTTCGTTGACGGCCGCCTGCAAGGAGAAAGGGGGTAGGGTCAAAGAGGGACATGTTGAGTGAGGCAGGGAAAAGGGATTTTCATCTCATTTTGTATCAGCAAACCCTTCACCAACCCCTGATGACATCGAATCCCGGCCTCAAGCTCCGGTTTGACAATCAAGATCATCTCTTGGAAATCGAACTCCTGAGCGTTGTGCAGAAAAGATGTTTTTGGGCATGTGTTTGTTTTGTTAGCTGTTTTGTTTTAAATTTTTAATTGATCAAGTCAAATATGAATATACAGAATTTGGTTAAATTATATGATCCCTATTGTGGTGAACCATAGTGAACGCTGAGTGCTTGCAAGGGTCAGTTGAAGGGTCATCACGATTGGCTTTGCGCTTGATGAATCTCAACATTTTCCGCAAGTCCCAGCCATTGTCATCCACCCTTGTTTCATCTGGTGTTTGCATGTTCTTTTTGTAGAGCGTTTCGATCTCATACCTGAGCCCTCCAATCTCAGGCAATTTTAATCGAGCAGCAAAGAACCTATGAAGCATAGGGACCAAGACGTCCTGGTTGGCCTTGCACTCCGCTATGGAAGAGTCAACATTGCCAGGCTTTGAATCTAGTAAATTCTGCCCAGCTCGGAGCCTCTCCCTAATGGAATCTGACTCATCCCATGCCGCGGCTAGCTCCCCCAGCTCAAAGGAATCCCCCATTGCTGTTCCAACCAATGAAACGCCACCTATGGTCTGAGGTAACCAAGGGGCAAACAGGGGGCTTGGATTTTTGGAGCCAAATGGCTTTCCAGCCAATAAAAATACTTGTGATATGTTATACTTGCCTGATTCAACATTGCCAATCCTTTGCCCACCAGGAGTTCTGAGCATCCGACGGGGCATTGGCGATCATCCGCTCAGCCCAAAAAAATCTTGAGATCCGTTGGATGGCGAAGGGTGGTCAGGGAAGAATTGGAATATATGTCATTTGAATTGGATATATATCATATGAATTGGATATAGGTCATATTTTTTTGATATAGATCAACTTAGATCATGTAAATGCACTTAAAATCACGTAAAACATCTTAAAACAAGGATATCCAACTTTTTGATTAAATAGTCAGGTTTTCAAGCACCACTATGCCAATAGTCAGGTTTTCACATCATATCCTACTTTTTTCCAGGATATCGAAGCTAAAGGTATATATATATAAATATATTTATATAATTACCCAGATAATGGTGTATATATATATCCCAAATTATCCATATATCATAACCATGTATTAATATGTATTAATCAACGCCATGTCATCCTGTCGTCGATCTGTTTGGATCTCTTTGGGGAAACACGGGAAACACCACGAAGCCATTGGACCGATCTTTGAGTCCGGCACATGTAGCAAGGGCCGGTAGACGTAGTGATGCCGACCTCCGGGTCCATGTTATAACATAGCCATGGTATAGATGGCCCATAGATATAGATGGCTTTATAGTTTTATAGATGGTTTATCTATTAATAGCATGGTGGATCTTTCCATGGCTATGTTAAAGAACCAGATGGTATATATATATATATATGTATATAACTAGATATTATATGATATTATCCCATCATATCCCATCGAAGATGTGAAACTTTCTTTCTGGGGGATCTTCAGTTTCGAATTTCATTTAGTGATTGTCGGTTTCAGATGTTCCCATCCAGGAACTGACCGACTCTGCAAGTAAAATTTGGTACGCCATGGGAATTTAACGATGATGTTCATGATCATCAATAATACCATCTGGTTATTTAACATAGCCATGGAAAATCACCACTTTTAATAGGTAAACCATCTACAGTATATATGGACCATGTTCCATGGCTATGTTAAAAAACCAGAGGGTATGTCTAATTACTTGGAGTAAGGCATCGACCATGGACCCAGATCCAGATCAAATTTGGAATTCAGCATGGAAGAACCATGAACAACAAGCCATAAGAACCAATCCGTTACAATAAAATGGAACAACAACAACAACAACACAGCAGCAGCGGCAGCAACAACAACCACCACCACCACCACCACAACGGCAACGACAACGACAACGGGGACAAAATCTGCCACAACGACTCTGAGGCAGATGGCCAATCTCGTAGGCAATGCCGAAGGAAGCACATGCACGACCTCGGGAATCCGTTCCGGCCGTTCCGTTGAGGTTCATGTCGGCGGCATTGGATGATAGCCAGTATAGCCATTAACTATATGTTAAGATATGTTAAGTATGTTATACATATCAATCCATTAACATATCCATATAGTATAGCCAGTATTGATATTGATTAATATAGTCAGTATAGCCACTATGTTACATAATGTCTATATATCAATATCAATGGCTAAGACTTAGTGGTTTATGTATGTTTATGTAATGGCTAATCTTCAGAAGGATAATGATAATCACAGGAGAATCGTTAACTGTATTGCTATTAAGGTGGTTTATAATGGGTATAAAACCAAAAGGATAATGGATACTGTAACTATTGGAAAATCATTGGTTTACCTTCTGGTAATCAAACATGGCAACGGAAAATCCCCTGTAAATCTACAAATAGGGAATTTTCATGAATTTTCCATTGCCAGGTTTGCTTATGGGAGGGTATTAGTATACATGTTCAACAAAAAAGACTGGGCACAACCTGGCATAATGAACCCCATTCCACCAAGTTCAACGGGCCATTTCCCCACCCCCAGTTCCCTTCTGAGGGCTCGACTAAAGTCCTTTCGTTGAAAGAACTCATTCCCCTCGGACACCGCCGCGGCGACACTTTCGTCGTCGTAACCTGGTCGATGTGACCCACTGGATTCACAGGCCCTGGTGCATCAATTCGGGACTCCCAAAAAATAGCCATACTTCCCGAGAAAAATGGCTTCCCCCCACAGAGATCAACTAGATCAACTGGAGGTTTATGGATTGCCTGGGGCCTCACTGGGCTTCACTAAGTTCAACAAGTAAAACCTATGAAACCAAATGCCCCCAAAAACACTCAGAAACTGCCATGTCCTTACCATAGATGTTCTCCAAATCTGGCCGTTCCATCCCCAACCCACCACCACACCCCTAGCCTTGACCGGATGACAAATAGTCGATCAACAGCTCCTGCACGGCCTGACGCGCCCAGGCCAACCCAGGGGAAGGGATGAGTCCTCCAACACCAATGATCTTTATGGATCTTCCATATGATTTTCGATGATGTTCCAAGATGTTCCAAGATTTTCCAAGATATTCCTATGGTTTTCCGGGATTTTCCTATGGTTTTCAAGGATGTTACTATGATTTTCCAGGAACCAGCTGGGCGAAGCCGCACCTCCAAAGGTTGTGGACATCGTGGTGGCCAGGGCTTTGGGACTTCAGCCATGACTCCAGCGGCACCACAGGCACCGCATCGGCGCTGTTTGCGTGACTGTTTGATTTTTTGTGGCTTATAAAATCTTACAATCTGGTTATTTAACATAGCCATGAAAAATCACCATGCTATTAATAGGCCAGGTAAACCATCTATAAATGGGCCATATTCTAGTTGGTGGTTGACCAACCCCTCTGAAAAGTATGAAAGTCAGTTGGGATGATGACATTCCCAATATATGGAAAAATAAAAAATGTTCCAAACCACCAACCAGATATGTGTCCGTGTTTCGAAACTTATGTTTTGTTGGTTGATTGAATGGATTACAAACAATGGGCGGATCTTGATGCGTTTGCTGTTCCATGACTTTGGAGGATGCCATCTTGCCATGATAACGTCCATCTCTATGGGACTTTGTGATGATCATCTGCTACAAAAACGCTACTCTGCGAATCAAAAACAGTCCATGGGCTCCTTGAATGTGATTTAGTCCCGGTTGACATTATATATCAAAATGTTCAAAATTAACCAAAAGCCCGGCAAGTTGGCTTTCAGATCAAATTAACTGGTGGGTCCGCATGTTCAAGCCCATCATTGATATGGAATCATAGCCTCACAGACCCATCCCAAGATTGGAAACAACCAATCAGACTCGTGCAGGAGTCATGCTCACATGCTTACTGTCGATCAATACTTTGTTTGCACTTTCACGAAATCCTTACATTGATACTGTTGACCCCGATACGGATACGGGGATTGCCTCAATAATTCTCGTGATAATCTGCAACTTCCCTATTCAAATTGCCATTCTATGATATTTTTTGGGTAGTCCGGTATCGCGGTATGTATCCCCCATTTTCAGACGCATTTCAACTCTGACGTCGAGGTTGTGCAGCCCATGAATTTCCTTCATTTCTAGCACCCAGCGGCTCTTTTGCGCACAGCTGCCGCCAAAAAAAGGGTCTGAAACCCACAGCTACTCAGCACTACTTGAGCAGTGTTCAAAAACCCTCTGTGTTTAGTGGGGATACAGATGTGATTCAAATATGATTTTAATGGGATTCCCCTCAAATCAAGCATCCTCAATTTCCGATGGTTGGCTAAGAACGGGATTCCCATAAATGGATTCTGATCATTCCCAATATATTGGATAACAGAACCCCTCCGTAATCATCAACCAACAGGGGTTTCTGAACGCTCACTTGGCTCCAACGCATGGCAAAAGATCAGCTGTTCATGGTGACTGCGGTTGATGATTCCTCACACATTTCCCTTTTTTGAAGCCAGACATTTCAACGTGTCCAACCTACACTGCACTCGACTGCAGACTGCGTGGCCACCCACGGTGACTCTGCTCTCAACTCTTTCCTTTTCACGGGACTTCGGGCTGGCGAATCTGCAGTTTTTGATGACAGCTGTTGCGGTCATCCCAAGATGTTATTGAGACCAGCAGATGTTATTGTTGGCATGTTAGTTTAAGTAGTTTTTGTTATTGGGGCTTCCTTATATCATAAACAACAGTATGATGTCATATATTATAGTATTTTCATAAGACATATATCATATCATATCATATATATATATATATATCACAAGGGAATCCTTATACTGCAGCTGGTCATCATGATATATCATCATTGCGCATGATTGGTGACAATCCCCCATGTTTTTTGGTTAGAGAATCCAACTCTTGACCATGACTGTTGTGTCACAATTGCCCAAGACATTAGGCAAGAGACCCAAACAGTGTGGGGGAGTGGGAGGATAATGTATGATAATGTGGATGATGATGATGATGATGATGATGATGATGAACAAAAGATGTGAAAAGGAGAACAAAAAAGAAACGCCAGAACTTGGGTCCCTGGGTCCCTTGGGTCATAATCTATGCAGTCGTCGAATTCGTCTGTTGATTCAGTTCTATGCAGACGATCAGAAGGCACAGCTCAGCGAGCAACGAGCAGCACCTGAAGGACCATTCTCGGAATTTTGATGTGATACATGAGAATGTATGTATATGTACTTATATATTCTTACATATACACATACACGATACGACAATGTATGAATTCATAGATGTATATCATTACATAGTATTGTATTGTGTATATAGACTATACAGAGAGTAGAATACATATATATATATACACACCATGCAGAGAGAGAGAGAGAGTCCTGTTGTCTCCTGGAACGGATTGTAGCATCAGCTACCACACTCTTGTCAAACCGAAGCCAAGTGGCAGAACACGATCTTGGATTCACCATTATATATATATGATATATGTATATGATTGTATATGTATATGATTGTATATGTATATGATTGTATATGTATATGATTATATATGTATATGATTATATATGTATATGATTATATATGTATATGATTATATATGTATATGATTATATATGCATATGATTGTATATGTATATGATTATATATGTATATGATTATATATGGATGTTTCCTAAGTCACGGGGGTACCCCATTTATCATCCGTTTTAGATTGGGATTTTCCATGAAAAAAACCATCCAGCTATTGGGGTACCTCCATTTATGGAAACCTCCATACATCCAGATGCTGGATTCGCCAACGGGACAAATTTTTGATGTTTTTTCAACAGGAATCCAACATCTTATGATCCAAATGAGACATCTTAGATCTTGATGATTCATGGAAAAAATAATCTTGCAAAAACGTCATGTATTACCATGTATTATAATGTTGTTGATGATGATGTTAAATGCTGGTTTAGCCAATGGGAAAAATCAGATGTTACCCTCTGGTAATTTGTTACATAGCTATTGAAAATGGCCCAGTCGAAATAGTTGATTTTCCCATTAATAGCATGGTGATTTTCCATAGTTTTTTGTATGTTTACCAGAGGGTAAGATGTGTCGTCTTGAGCAAAATTTCATATTTGTTTCCAGCAGGACCTGCCTCCGTCCTGATCGGAGGCATTGCCTCACCGGTTGCCACGAATCTGGTTGACTTCTTAGATCTTATTAGGTACTATAATGCATTATACTAAGTATACTATATAGTTACATATAGTTACCATAACTTACAGTTCTTATATGTGATCATCATGATCATCTAATTCGGGCTATATTATGCTAATTGACATAATGTGTTGGCTATTAGTTATAGTTCTTAATTACTATACGTGCGGGCTGAATGGTAATTATGGACTACTGATTGATTTAATATATGGCTTTGGGTCAAAACCCTGGTACTGTACCCTGGTGAAACCCAAAATAGCTGAGATTTGTGGATGCTTACTTCCCAAAAATATGGTATTTCTTAGGTTTTGATCCATCCCGGTATTGGCTGTTCTCATTCATCCACATGAAAACAACATGGAAAAAAGTCACGAGCAGCGCCGCAGGCCATGCGATACCAACAACATCCTTTGAGCTGGTTAGGTTGACATATCCCCATTTCTGGCAAAAAGGTTTAAGTAAGCTAGCACTGGTAACCCTCTATGTATTTTGCTTACAGCAATGGCTAAAACACCAGGAAAATCCATGATTTTTCCGGCTAAAAAAAATCGTTTATATCCACATGGTGTCTATACTGCCCTGGCCATCCAAGGTTTAAAGAGCCAACTGTCCCGGCGATCTTTGGCGGTCGCACTTAAAGGTTTGTGGTCGCACAAGTGCGCCTTTCACATGACGTCTGAAAATGGGTTGGATATGGTTGGATACCCAATGCAAACGACACTTCGACAGGCGACAAGATGATTTTGAGCCCAAAAATAAACTCTCCATTTTCAGACAAACCCATGTGAGGCTTGCATGCTGCATGGCAGCACACAGTGCACAAACAATTCGAACAATTCGAACGGTGAACGTTCATCCTGAAAGCTAGACAAAGCTACTACCCTCTGGTAATTTAACGTAGCTATTGAAAATGACCATTTATAGTGGATTTTCCCATAAAAAATGGTGATTTTCCATAGTTATGTTAGTTTACCAGAGGGTAAAACTACTTTTCGATTCACTCAAGGCCCATTTGTTTGGGGCCGCTGCCACACTTCTGGAGAAGACAAATCAGGCTTTGTCCAAGACTGGGACACTCCAAAAAACTTGCGAAAAAAAACATCCATGAAACTCGACAAACTATATCTATATATATATATATTATATATATATATGTGTGTGTGTGTGTTCAAAGATATTTTCTCATAGCTATTCCCATCATTTTCTCATATATTCCCATGATATTCCATGATATTCCATATTTCCCATCGTTTTCTTAGACAAATGCCCTGTCACTTGGCGCTTCGCGTCCTACGCGAAGCCAAAGCCGGTGTAGTGCTCCAGTGCCGCCCGCAGACGGATCAGCATCATTTCCTGCGGCGGCCACGGGCAAAGACACATGGAAAATGTGTGGGAAAAATAATGTCTTCCATGTCCCATAGGATCCATGTATGGTATATATATGCTAACATTGGGGGTATATTGATGGTAAATGTTACCATATATATCATACATGGATCCTATGGGTGTGTACAATAGTAAAAATCTACCATCTGGTTATTTAACATAGCTATGGAAAATCCATTATAAATGGAGGTTTCTAGCTGGGAAAATCATCTGTAAATGGGCCATTTTCCATAGCTATGTTAAATAACCAAAGGGTATGTGTACTATTCAAAGGAAGTTTAGGGGGAGAAACTTCCGTATTACGGACTTTTAGAATGTCAGGGAAAGAGTTAGTCAAAGAAAGAGTTAGTCAGGGAAAGGTTAGTTAGGGAAAGAGTTCATCAGGGAAAGAGATAGTCAAAGAAAGAGTTAGTGAGGGAAAA
>Ga0126342_10003147_pt1 | contig 26957 bp, 28 predicted proteins | sample Cyp1metagenome_FD_92528 | JGI IMG/M metagenome (GOLD analysis project Ga0126342, IMG submission 92528) | Coral microbial communities from Lord Howe Island, Old Settlement Bay, Australia - Cyphastrea 1 metagenome | ecosystem: Host-associated > Invertebrates > Cnidaria > Coral ...
GTTCCAGGGGTCCCCCGGCAGAAATCTGGTGAAACATTCGGCTCAAGCAAGAGCCTTATGGCCCTTACAGCAACAAGCAGGTGGAAAGCGAAGAACATCTAGACTCCAGTTGGCATGGACAGCTACAGTAGCAGTTTAAGCTGCTCCGCTGCCCCGGGTTCCACGGTTTGCTTGTATAGACGACTATCCATGAATGAACCTGGTGCCTTTGAACCTTTTGTGAATAACATTGGATCAATTTTAAAGCGTGAGATTGCAACGCCGATCATGTACGAGCAATTGAAATATTAATTGTCGCCTATGCGAATCAGAAATATTTGGAACCTTGAAAAATGCCTACGCCAATCCTACGCAATCCTTATGCCAGCCATGTAAAACCACACCGAAAGCAACATCCAGTTTAAGCTGCAGAATGCTGCAGATAAACCCCTTCATATTCAAAAAAACGTAGCTCAGATGGCATTCCAATGAAGCCGCTCCGGATTTCAATTCTTCGGATCTCATCCATCCTGAGCCGCGGGCCCTTGGTGGCTGTGCTAGCGGCCTGCAAATGTTCACCATCTCATGAATGATTCAAAAATCAAGAGTCTGAGCATTGCCTCAAGATTTAAAAAAGTCAGGCGCCTTTCTTCTTCTTCCAGCCAAAAGCAAATCGTCCAGAAGTGTCTATAGTCTGCTTCGGCAGTCATTTTAGTCATATTTGACTCTTGCTTGTCTGTACAGACCTACCAATACTAAAGCTGAACGGATCTACGATCACTCTAAGGCGACCCAGGCCAGTGCTGAGCTTGCGAACTCTTGGCTGCATCTGTACACTGCACAAAGGTTGCCACAAGGGCTCCATGTGAAGACTTCTATGCATTTAAGGCTCATAGCTCACCTTTGACACCTTTGGGATCCTTTGGGCCTGTTGGGTCCTACTTTGTCACATCAAGACTTTTGGCTGGCAGCTCACAACGTCGATAGCCTTCGCGCAACTTGCGCATGATCTCGCAATCTTCGAACTCTGCCTTGCTCTCCACCTTCTTCTGCTGCAAGACATCCAAGCTCTCCCCAGTAGCAAGCCGGTCTTCCAAAGCTGCAATCTCACGCAGCTTCTTCTTCATCTTTCGCGCCTTGCGCTCTTCATCTTCAGTCAAAGCAGGCACACGAGGCTTCCATGTTTTACTTGCCTTGGTTGACCACTGGGTTGACCACTGGGTTGACCACTGGGTTGACCACTGGGTTGACCACTGGGTTGACCACTGGGTCGACCACTTCCAGTGCTGCTGCTGCTTGGGGACTGGTGCTGCTGTTGAAGCTGTGCTCACATCTGACTGACCATTGCTGGCCGTCTCACTCTTGGAATCGTCTCCCTTTGGTTTGCTCGGCCCGCTGGGCACTTGGGATTGCCGCACTGGCCTGGTGGGACAGTTCAGCTTGGTGTGACCCTCAAGTTTGCAGTAAGCACATTGCCGCAAGAGCGGACACACTGCAGCAGTGTGACCGACAGTCTTGCAATACTTGCAGGACTTACTGCTGCGGAAGAAGGGTAAGTTGGGACAAGAAGCTGCACGGTGTCCCTCACCCTTGCATCGGGAGCAAATGGCTTCAACTGCTGTCATAGCAAAGAAGTCGAGCGTTTCCTGGGGAATACTGTATAAGTTGAGCTTGAGCCAGAATGCTCATTGATAGGAGTATGAATCTAAAAATCAAGTCTGAGCCTTTCAATACTACTCCGGCCTGTTGTCAGTTCTTTTGGCATAGAATGGTACGGTGCTTGGGAATTGCTTGACCTTTTGTGATGCTCTGCTTGTCTTGAAAGACCCTGAAGGGATCCTGGCCTTGCCACCTTTGCCTTGGGGCAGCCGGGCAGAGGCAAACAAAGCATGACATGCGAATCGAATAGCGCGAATTCTCATGACTTCTCATGACCTCTCATGACTTCTCATGACTTCTAGCGCTTCAATCTCCAAACGGTTTATTGATGCCAGCTTTCTGAAGATCTGCATAGATCAAAATTGAGAGAAAGTGAAAGTTGAGGCTTCCTGGCTGAGACCAAGGCCTTTGCCAGCAGCCTTGGCACCTTTTCCTTTGTCTTTGCCGCCTTTGGTAGCTTTACCTTTGCCCTTGGGAGCACCCATGGCAAAGCTTCGCGGCTGGAGCTTCAATGCCGGTTGGTCTTAAAGTCCAAGCTGGAAAGTTGAGCCATACCGAGTCAAACGTTTTCAAGCTCCCAGCATCTCGCAGCATTTCATGTTGGAAGCACAAACAAGACTTGGACTCGTTGTTTTGCTGTGGGATATATCATACTCAATCCAGCCTGCACACCCAATGCTCTTATTCTGTGAAAAAAAAACTTCCAAAAGCAGAGTTCACACTGTGAGCTATGCCCAGTGAACATTAATACTATAGTCTCCCCTTGCGATCCAACGTTCTGCACCCTCTGGCAGTTGCGTTGGCCTGGCTCATACAGCTCTTAGAAACCCGCTGGGTCATTTCACATCGTGTTCCCACTGGTTCCCACGGTCTGTGGCTTAAAATCCGATAGGCCAGCATTTTTCCTGAAGGCAAAAGCTGCCGTCGCCAGTCCAGTCACAGTAGCCACCTGAGCGACATAGACCCCATTTAATAATTGTTTAATACATCTTACCATCTGGTTATGACTAACATAGCCATGGAAAATCACCATTTTTAATAGGTAAACCATCTATTTCTATGGGCCATTTTCCATGGCTATGTTAAATAACCAGAGGGTAATACTAAGCTCACTTTTGGCGGATCAAATTGCTTCACTGAACCCACTCCATGACACCATGTTCAAATCCAAAGGGATGCGCTGGTGACAGACTTCTCATTCAAAAGACCTCTGTCTTCAACGTGCCATTGGACTGTGCACGTCCCCGGGCACTGCAGCGCATCTTTTCATTCTTTTCATCTGCGACGCCAAAGCTGAATGAGATGCCAAAGCTCAAAGCCCCTTGGGTCTTCCAACTTTGACTTCCAGCAAGTCATAGATGCGATGATCCGCACAATATCAGCCACCTGCATGAAGCTTTGATCTCACCGTTTGCACTGGCCGTGCTTCCATGATATCAATTGCGTGGAGCAGCCTGATGTGATAGAAGCATGTAGAAGCTGCTTTCTGATATGCAATAGCATTTTGAACCAAGCTACGAAACACCAAAAGAGGAGTAGCAAAGCCATACTTCCTGACAAGATCTAACCGGTCCGTTGATTTTGCAAAAATCATCTGACTTTCTGCCAAAGTCATCACAAGTCGTCAAAAAAGATCAGCCACAAGTCTTTTTTTGCGGAGGTCGACTGAGTTTGTCTCCAAGACTTGAGATATTTGAGATCTGATTGATCTGATCGCCTTTGAAAGTTGAGAAACTGTTTTCTTTCCCTTGCCTGCCAGCATCAAACTCAGTGTGGAAAGCTCTGATACACAAAAGGTGGTTGAAGGCTTCAAGGGCGAGCGTCCAATTGATAAGCACAGCTCTACGCGGCTTGCGGCGCAATAGCCTTGATAGAGGACTTGGTAAATGTGCGCCTTGGTCTCCATGGTGGAATATGCCACGTCACTGCAATCCCCAAAGCTTTACCATGTGGCTCTGTTATGGCTTCAATTGGCTTCATAATTCTTTGTACCGTCTCTGTCGCCAAGTTATCCAAGTTTCAGCTTTGTTTGCGGTCGAAGTCCCAGATTCAGCACCGGACACAGAAATTGCCTCGGAAAATTGTCACCCACATCGCACCTGTTTCCCAAGTAATCCATGATAGTTGCTATGTCGTGAAGGGCACCGAAGCCAAGGCACAATGTGACCCACTGTAATGCCTTACCGCAACGGATTCGTCGGATCCCATGAGTCTGTGTCACTGTCTGCGCGTGAATTTTGCCACTCCCGGTTGGACATAGTTGGGCACTTAAATGAGATAAGGTCATAGCAAATGGAGGAAACGACACTTTAGGCGGTATGCTATGTTTTGCGACTTATGCAGTGTATGTGCCAGCAAGTCTTATGCACGAGAAGGTAAAGAGCAAAGGGAAATGACCAACAGGGGCTTGAAGGAGAACCTGCACAAACCAATGTTGCAGCTTGTGGCTTACATGGAATGAATGACATAATTTGTAAACAGCAGCCTAGTGTAGCCTAGTAGAAAGGAGCACAAAACAACCAGTGTCTCAATGCTATTAAACTGCTATTAAACTGCTATTAGATGCTATTAGATGCTATTAGAACATTTAGAACACAGAAGTCATGGCTGTGATAGGTTTGTATTTTACACGTAATTTTTGCCAAGGCACTGATGAAGTATGCGTGAATGGGTGCAAGTCCGGTTGCAACCGCTACAGAGACGCTGGGAAAGAAGAGAGAAGGGAGCCAAACAACGACCTGAGCGCCAGCCAAAAACTTGTTTCCTGCAATGCCAAAATGCCTGCGACTGTCTAAAATGTGTAACTTGGCAATCAAACATTATAGACCAAGCAGTGGCCAAAAATAATTGTCGTCTACGGAATGACATCGGAACAAGAAACTCGCCAAGCAGCAAAAGGCCGACAAAAACTGAAACAGCCTGGCCTTCCTTTGGGTACATTTCGGGTACATCAGTGATGCCGACATATGCCGACTCTTACCCAAACGCGGTGCTGCTTGGCAACTGCCCCGATCGCTTCCAAAACGGCGATGCACGTGAAGCTCCTTCAGACTTCATGCGATATCATGCGATGGCAGGCTATAACATGTTGACAACACTCAAAGCCATTGTATTGTAAATCAGTTTAAGATCATTTAGGATAATTTGATATAATTTGAGTATTTTAGCATATTTCAAATGAACATATTCTAACTCGAACCAAACTCATATTGATTCAACGTCGATTGTGTTCAATGCCATCAGCAGATCCTGCAATGCTTGTTGAGCTGCGGCCGTCTTGATAGCATCCATGCAACGTGTAGTGCCAAGAGGCCGCACAGTATGAAGGGCAAAGAAATGACTCCTGCAGGTGGGTTCCACTAAGGCTTCCACTGAGGGGAATGTATGTGATTCTTTTATATGCTTTTACAATTCAAGCAGAATCCACTTGATCTTGAGTGCTACATAGTGCTACTGGGTGTTTCCAGGGCTCCACTTCAAAGATGTGAAATTCATCCAGCACAACATTGTGGTGAACCTCCTAAGCCCATGCTATGCACACTGCAAGGCAATTCACAACATTTTTGACAGTCCTAGCGCTGCAAAGACCACGTTGTAGAGACCATGGCAAGCAGCAATGTCCGAACGTTGCCGCACCACTGATGCGTTCTGGAGGCCTTGTCGCTGGATCATCTGGATCATCTGGATCATACTGGATCCAAGATATCCAAGTCAGCTTTTGTTTCTCATTAGCAACAAACACATGCGGCTATGCAGAATTGGGTAGCCCATGATTAATTGGATAACAATTACACAAAATGATCAAATCTGGGATTTCAATGGATTTTGTGGGTTTTAGGTTGTGACTCATTGTGACTCATTCCCGGATGTGCACACACGCTTGGCCCCGAACCCAGTACGTCGACCTGGCAGAGCTCTGACTCGCCAGGTGGATGCACCGTCCAGAAGCCTAGGCCTTGGATGACCAAGTTGTGAGAAGTTCAAACATCTCAAGGGTTAAGAAATGTTAAGCCATACATCAGACATCAAGAGAAATCACAATAACAAAATGAACACATACTACACTATGTATAATATATGCATATATATATATATAATGTCTTATATAGCTAACATGAAGTGGCATGAAGTGGCTACTTGCTGACGAGCCTGACAACACGAGCAGTAGTCCCAGAATAGCCAGGGCTAGCATGGCAATCTCCGCTGCAACTGTCGGCCAGTCCGGTGAAAAGTCGGCCAGTACCTAACACAGCAAAAAGACTTCTCGACCACTCATCAGAACAGGTTTGATGCAAATTGGAGCATTGAAGGGTTTCTTCAGCCGGCATCAACATTGACATGGGAAACTATATTACCATGAAGGAAGTGAGGCATGAAGGAGGTAAGACAAGGTAAGTGTTTCCCTGCCTCACTCTCCTCTGAATCCCCAGAGATATCCGCGGCTTCCGCCATGTTCCCACCGCTCCATGACTTATTCCATGGACAAACTACAGGCCAGTGGGATCCAGTGGGCGTGTAGCATGTCTTTCTCGAGGCTCAAAGTGGCTCACTTGGGTTTAAAACAGGCCAAATTGATGAAAAGTGATGAGAAGATCTGAGAAGCGCATTGTGCCAGATAGTGCCAGATATTGCAAAGTTGGAATGATGGCAGCTCTCAGCACCAGCTCAAACATTCACCATATTCTAGATTCCGCCTTGAACAACGAGTCTGGGCTCCAGAAAAGTATGGCACTGACGTGCACTGGTTGTCCATCGAAAAACTGCACCAGTAGATTAAGATTAATTAACCCAACAGGAGGGCATGTAAACTGCCTTATCTGCCTTTCACTAGTCATTCATCTTACACAAACATCTTGCGGCCACGAGTCGTCACTGTAACTGAGGCTGCTGCAGCTTAATTTGTCGCTGGGCTCCGTCAGTCTGGATCCAGCCAGTCGGTGTACCTTATAGTGACGTCACGAAGTAACTTTCACTGCAAATTTCACTGCAAATTTCACTGCAAAATCTCACAACAAAATCCATAAATCGGAAAGTCAAACAGAAAGACAAACGCAATCAAGATCATCAAGAAGCACCGAAAACATGTTGCTCTACATTGCTATACTATACTGTGCTGCAAAAAGTGACTAGCCAGTCGTTGATACTCGCACACTGTTAATTGCATTTTCTGAGGTCAGCACAAAACGGATGCGTGCACATAATCCTGCTTAGGCCCTTTTGGCGGACCGCACAGGCTATGAAAAGAATGTTGCTTGGGCGAAGAGAATTTTTGTCTTCAGCAATTTTCTGCAGGTTTGAGTATTACATAGTATTACGACATATCACGCAGTGCGCGAATGGAAACAGCACACCTTCAAGGGTTGGTTCGCCCAAACGCAACGTTATGTTGCTGGTCATGCCTATGCATGGCATCGAGTCCCGGTCGATTTGCTTCTGGTCTCAGGGGACACGGAGAAGACTTCTACCACCCGGGCCATTCGGAACGAGTCAGCTGACAAGTTTCGAAGCTCGTGGCACTTTCCTCACATATACAGCAAGCTCCCAAGCTAGGGCTTGCAGGATATAGACTGATATACCCCTCTGGGAACACCAGGTAAAGGAAAAGCCCAGCAATCAAACACAATGTGATCAACGTGATACAGCAATGTATCAAAAGTGTAAGAGTCTCTATTGCAATTAAACATATTCATTCCTACTTATGTCATTTCCCATCTTTTCATATCGGTGCTCTGAGCCTGCGCGTGCAACAAAGCCCGTGCACCACTCAAATCCTGGTCCCTAGTAGGGGCGTGTAATCAACGGTGGTTAGGCTGAGAAATCTGTGCAACAGACATGCCCAGCCGCTGCAGTTGCCTGCGTCTGTGCCGGGGTCCTGTGTTTTACAATACTTAACGTTGCTCATTTAATATTCAAATAACGCTTTGTTCAAAATACTTCGGCGAAAAATCTTCAAAGTTGATGGATATTGGAACGCAACTTGCGTGAGGTAAGAAAGAATAGAATTAACACAGGCTTTTCTTCTGTGTCGCTTTGCCGTGCCCTTGTCAAAAGTCATATTGAACTTGAGAACCTCCTTTGAACAAGTCACTTTGGAATGAATGAATTCAATAATTGAAACATGCCCAAGCTCAAAGCACCTTCTGACAAGGATAAAGGAGGGGGCCTGTCACACCTCTAGGCCTGCAGCAGGACTAGCTTTGGGTGGAGTGTGGCAAAAAGACGCTGATGCACTCTCAAAATCCTCAAAGCATCTCAAAGCCAGTACAAGACATTCAAGCGCAGGGGCCGTTTTCGAATTTTCAAATCCACTTCAGCAAAAACAACGACATGTCAGTGACAGGTCCAAGACATTTGGAACGCAGAATTCACCATGGCGCCATGGCGCCATGGCACCAGCGACACAAATGCGCCTCCTCCGACTCCTCGGCCACGGGCGAAACAGCTCCAGCTGCTGCCTGTCGTCTCGACAGGATCTTCGATCAGCGGCAACCTCCAGAAATGTCCTGAATGTGTATAATATTTGTATAATCCAAAACAGGTCCTACATAAAAGATCAGATACCACAACTGGCCTGGCCTTCGGCCCTGACTTCAATCCGGGTGCGACTGCCTGCACCTCAGAAAGGAAACTACAACTTGCTGCATTCTGACTGCGGCTCCAAAAACCTGTCCCTGCCTCGATGCCCGGAGGAGCACCAATGCCACGTGGTAAGGTTGGGGCCTTGGCAATGCGCTGAAATCGCTTCGTCCTGATACGCTTTGCCCTTGTGTGTTCGCCATTTGAGCTGTTGGCCGCTGGACGTGGATAGCTAGCAGCGGCGCCCCATGCCTGGACATGAGGCAAGTTGAGATAAGGGAAGAGATGTCCTCAATATTGAATCGTATTCGGATCATTCACAAGTCTAGTTTTCTAATCTTTTCTATATAATCTTTTCTAATTATCTAGAGACTCTTGCGTTTCTTTTCCCTTATCGTGGTGAAGCAAGGCCTGAGCAGAGCTGCCAGCAGTCACGCGCATCTCCAAGGCGTTCAACCTCAGATCCAGATTGCCGTCAATCTGACAGAATATGGCAGCTGGTTTAGATATGTTTGGATCAACATAGATCATTTTCTACCCATCTCAAAACAAGACTTTTCAGAGTGTATCCAGTAGGACCAGTAGGACTTCCAGTCATTCCAATCAGAATTCTCACATCAGTTTGGACAGTTTTGTCACATGATGGAAGGTACATTGAAAGATATTGAAAGAAGAATGATCACAGAAATCATCATCAAACATCCCAATTGGAATTTGGATTCATTTAGCTTCTGGATTTCACCCATTTCTTTTTGTTCACGGCTGCACTGCCTCTCGAACAAAGGCTCCAATTTCCTTTGCTTCCTGAGCGAAATGAAAAGCCACCAAAGCAACGGGATCCGTTTCGGGTCCGTTTCGACATGGTGAAACTGCAACAGAAACGCTATTACTGATGCGTCTGGAAAGTACAGGAAATGACACAACATATATAATCAAATATGATCAAATACAATCAAAGGTGATCAATTATCATAAATATATTAATTTAATATAATTTAATGACTAGCATTGAAATATAGTGGATGTATATATATATACACGTATGATTACACCTCATTGAACATGACCATTTCGACAAGTTGCTGCTGTTGCTTCAGCCTCGCATCCAGCTGTCTGAGCTGCTGCTGGATCTGTCAGATCGGTTGCGGGCTGCGGTGGATTTTGGCGTGGACACACGTCTATGATTTGAGATACAAATAGATACAAATATAGATATATAGTAGCATTTCACAACAAGACCCTTTGACCTTATGATGACCTTATGATGACCTTATGTTTTCTTGCGTTTGGATACATTTGTTTCATATTTCAGGAAGGGCCACCTGGGACCACACACGAACCGTGGTCATGCCTCGGCAGATTTCGACGAGCTGGTGGTCATCTTTTCGCAGCGCTCTCGCAGAGCGTCTATTGTGTCCTGTGTCACGTCTGAACAGGTGGCATGTTAGGTGACATATGGGGATGGGTCAAAACCCTGGTACCCCTGGTGAACCCCAAAATAGCTGGGATTTATGGATGTGAATAACCCACTAAAATGTATCTATAGGTATTGACCCATACCCATATTAGGTGACAGAAAAAATCATGGAAAAACCTATGGGACTATCGGAAACTGCAACATAATTTCACACTTAAAACTGAAAACTATTCGCTGCAACTCCTGGTTTGCCCGCCCATCATGTTGTTTTTCAATGCACACTGCCACTGCGGAAATGTTAACGTTCCTTGGCTTTTCCATGACCAAACAAACCCCTTCACAATAAAACCTTCAATCTAACCCTAACCCCTTAACCCCAAACAAAAAAATACTGTGTTTTTTCATTTTTTTCTATGTTTTTTTTCCCGTAGAACTAGAGCTTCTTGTTTTCTACACATCCTGGAAGCTTCCATAATCTTTGGTGAAAAAAAATTGGAAGAGTACACAATGACATACAATGACCCTCAGATCCTCGGTGCAGTCCTTATGATGCTTAATCAAATCAGCGTTGTGGTTGTGCGCCAGGATGGTCTGATGCAACTCCTGGCGCTTTTTGGATCATCTGATATCATCTGGACTGAATGCTGCTACATCTCTCGAAATCACTATGTATATACAGTATTATATATATAGTATATATACGTATAGGTATAGTATATATTAATATATATTATACACTAGTAACTAGTAACATCTAGCAACTATTAACCTTCCTTTGCCTTTCATTCATTGTAATTTCTAGTGCAGTACTTACAGGTACTTCCAAATGGTGGGATTGACAGGCCGCTAAAAGCATCTGATCTAAAACATATACTATTCGATCTTATTCGTAATTTTCTTGCCGTCAAAGTCTGCTTCTCAAGCCACGCGCCGGCAGCGAGGACATTCACTTTTGCCCGCCACCAAGTGCAAGCAAGTTATGGCCTCGGCACCAAAGTGAGGACATTCAACATCTGGCAAGCAAGGATTAGAAAAAAAGGCTGATTTACCAGCTGAAGTCTCAAAGAAATTAGTAGATTTCGTTTCAGCTTTTGCTTCCCTGCCTTGTGAGCTGTGGAGGAGTTGACCTTTGCAACTGGCTCTCAGCTCTCAAGGAAGCATGGCAGGCTTCGTCCTGCAGGTTTAGCCCTTGAGATTTTTGTTGGTTTGTTTCCCTGACAGAAAACTGCGTATACTTGGATTTGACAAATGCACAAACGCACAGCACGTGCCAGTCCATGTGCCAGGATATTCTGGCTGACATTCTGGAACTCAGGGTGTGCTTTCCTTAGCAAGTCAAGTCCTCAATTTGTCAGGATGGAATGCCAACTATTCCTGTATATTTTCCAACATATTCCAGCTATGTTTGGATGAGCAATCTAGGCACTCCTACACTAATAAGACGATTCAAAACATTTTGTTCGAGATCCTGAAACCATGCTCATTCGCGGAAGCTATCCAATAGCAACAGTATGACAGTATACAAACTGCTTTGCCTGTAAACGTTGATTTTAGTGCACGCCAGTATGAAACCAAGAAACAAGAAGCGATCGCTTGCTTCTCCCTGTGGCAAAGGGGACTGCCGAATGTGTGGGCTCAAACTGGTACAACCACGACACAAAACCTATGTTTTTGTGTCAGGCTTCAACGAAGCAAATTCCACGTAGCCCATCAAAATGAACTTACTTTAATATTCTTTTGTAGAGGGGTCAAGCACTAACCAAGAAGGTCTCTTCAATCATCTTCAATCACTATTCACCATGTCGACCAAGAAAGGCCAATGTTGAATAAACCGGGCGCAGCTCTTGTACTGCCTGTTCCTGATTTTCCCACGCAGCCGATGGGGTCAGGGTCATATAGCGGTTCCACACGCTTCCAACAATCTTCAGGTATGTCCTCACGCCAGTCTGTACAAAGATAAGCACAGCATTTTGCGTGCTGGGCATGAATGAGCTCTACAGTGTCGAAATAGCGTCGAAAGTGGCAGCGGTTTTACCGTTTCATCGCCGGAATTGTCGTAACCAGGGAGGGGCTTGCACGGGCTTGCGAGGCTCGCCCTGATTGACCGCCTCGCCCGCCTTTTCCCTGGAAATGCCAGGTTTGTCAGGTGGATGACATGGTTTGTCAGGTTTGAGCTTCCTCTTTTCAGGTTCAAATCGACTTCTGGGTGACATGTCAGCAGTGGATGGAATCTGCAAGGGAGGACCATCTGGCAAGGCCCGACTCACAAGTGAAAGCCTTCGACTCTGCTTTGAAACGACATAAAGTTCCTTGGCGACACTTCGCAGGAGATCTCGGTTGTGTGTGATGAGAAGCACCGCACCTTGAAACTCACGAAGAGCAGAAGCCAAGGCATCAATGGAGTAGATGTCCAAATGATTGGTCGGCTCATCCAAAACCAATAACTGTGGATGCTCCATGCAAATTTTGGCAAACAGGACACGCATCCGCTGGCCACCTGATAAAGTACTGAGGGACTGAAAGACCAAATCACCTGCCACTCCAAAGGATCCCAATTGTTTTCTTAGGTCCAGCTCTTTTTTCTTTGGATAAAACTCTCCCAACCATTCGATTGGAGATGCCTGGACCTTCGCAAGGGCATCAGTGTCATGCTGATGCAAAACCGAAACCTTCAGGCTTTGTTGCCTCCAAACTTCTCCTTCAGTCGCCTCCACCTCGCCAGTAATGAGTTTTACAAGAGTGGATTTGCCAGCACCATTTCGACCCTGGATGGCAACACGATCTCCGCCAGAAATCGACAAATCAACATCTCTCAGAGCTGAGTCTGCACTGTTCGGGTATTGATATGTAACAGCTTTCACCTGCAGCAGTGGTGTTCCCTTGGAAATCCGAAGGCCATCACCGGTCGCGAAGCCAAACCGCAAGGATGGATCTTGTCGCTGTAGCAAAGGTGCAGCTGCCATCTTTCCGTCATCGTCAGCCAGCGAGCCAGTACGATGCCCGTGTTCCGAACTTTTGAATCTTTTACCATCCTCAGTCTTTTCCATCCCAAGCCGTTCCAGCTTCTGCTGCTGAGTGCTGACCAAGCTTGAGGTTCCCTTACTTTCAGTATCATGCAGAATTGCATATTTGTTTTTGGCCTTGTTCTTCGCCTTATTTTTCTGTGCACTGGCAACCTGTTGCTCCTTGTGTTGGATGGTTTGGAGAATGGTATCTCGCTTCCGCTCAATCGCGGCAGCCTCACGCTCCAGGTGTCGGGACTTCTCCAGTGCAGCTTCCTCGAACATCTCCAATGTACCATGAAAGTTGGTCAAATTTTGTTCGGCAAAAATAATGATATCTGTACATACTTCATTGATAAACTCACGGTCATGCGACACGCAAAGCACGGTGCCTTTGTATTCATCTACCAGGTGGTGTTGAAGCCATTCAATGGCTCCCAAATCAAGGTGATTCGTTGGCTCATCCAGCATGAGAAGACGCGGTCGCACAAAGAGTGCAGAAGCTATGGCAACACGTACTCTCCAGCCACCACTTAGCTGAGAAATAGGTTCAGTGCATTGTGCTTCTGCAAATCCCAAGCCTTCGAGCAAAGATGTAGCACGTGCGCGCCATTCCGGCTCGCTTTCAGCTCCAGAATCGTTCAATTCCGCGTAGATTTCGCAGAGTCGGGCCGATGCGGCATCTGCATCTGCAGTCGCTTGGTCACTTGGATCTGTACAAAGCGCTTCCAAGCGCTGCACCTCATCATGCAACGAATGAAGCCGTTGGTCGGCTTTCAACACGCTCTCCAACGGTGAGAGGGAGGCATCCATACTAAGCTCCTGGTCGACCAGGTATGTGCTGAGCGACTTCGGCCAGCCCTGCAATTCACCACTTGCGATGGCGCGTAACAGAGTGGTCTTGCCGCAACCATTCCGTCCCAGCAGCAAATGTCGACCATTTTCACGCAGCCTCAGAACCTTTTTCAAATGGGCCGTGGAACTGGCTGACAAACCACTCTTGTTGTCTGAGGATTGCAGCAATTGTTTGGAGCCAGCCGATAAATCATGAACTGGAAGCTCAAGCAACATCACGAGAGAGCGGATTTCTCTGGATTTCTACACGGCAAAAGTCACCTGCTTTTTGAGCAAAGCTTCAGCGCACATGAGCAACCTTGCAATTTCACTTCGATGGAATTCGGAATGTATCGCCCACAAAATGATCCACTAACTCCGCGAACACAGCTATACCTGAAGTAGATGCTATAGCAGAGTCCAAATGCCAACCCTCTCTGAAAGTTGCATAGATTCAGTGGTCTTTCAGTGTCCAATCCTGTCCCTGTCATCTGGTGGCCTTTCGAGGTTTTCCTCCGCGGCCGTTCGAGAAGCTTTTGGAGAACAAGTAGCCTACCTTGGTGGCGAATTCAAAGTGTGAGAACATGTGAGAACTGAGTCTCTAGAATTGGCTTCCTCACAGACTCGTCTCAGATACTCGTACTAGGGTCACTAGAGTCCCTGAGAAGTCTCAAAGGTTGTCTTACATGGCGACTGTATGCGCAACAGGATCTTCCAAAACGCTACACACTGATGCTCTATTAACATCTATTAACTACTCTTAGACTTGTCATGAAAACACTGGCTCTCTGTGCATCTCTTCGCACCAAGCTTCCACAGTTGACTCATCGAACAGGTCTGCCTGAGCTTTGACATCCGACAAGATCTGGCACATATTTTGCAATCCTCCGTTTTGGTCCCCCTCTCACTTCTGCAACTACCAGTAGTACCGGTTTCGAAGCAAAAACTGCATACATTAAGATATACATTGAACGATATTGAACGCATTTAAGTCATTTTAAGTCCAATAAGTCCAATGCTGTCGCTCAAAAACATGCCAGTCTGCCAAGTTGCACACGTTTTTGTCTCCTTGGCTAAGCACATTGTGCACAGAAATATCCGACATCGCAGCGAAACCTGGCTGAAACCATCACCTGCCCAAGGCTCCCATCCATGGATGGCATTGAAGAAGTGGTATAAGGCCCTCGCCATGGCGGCCATGGCGTGGCTCGAAACGACTCGAAACTGAGAAACTCAACTGGCAAATGGGGCGAATGTGTGAAACGGAATCAACATGTATCACATTGTATCACATTGTATCACTGTATCACAAAGGCCTTTTATGATCACTTAAGAATGTAAACTCTGAGCCTCTCCAAAGGCTTTGCCACTTTGCTGGCCTCAAACTCCCTCTTGGCGTCCTGCAGGGAAAACCCTGTCTTAAAATGTCTTGAGTGAGCATGTCAGTGTTTACGGATCTTGAACCTTCAAAATACAAAGCTGATATTGATGCCCAACCACTTCACCAATATCACGTGACACCTCCAACCACAGCTAAAATCCGTCCTCCAACTTCTGCCTGTGCTCCAAAACGAATTCAAACCGGTCCGGATTGAAGGACTCATCTCCACTAAAACCTTGCAAAGTTCAGGCCGCTGTGGGGGTCCACTCTCACTCGAAATTTGTGGTTTGCTGCAGTTTCGTATAAAAATGATATCTTTAATAAAGATGTATAAAGCATATAAAGATATATAAAGTATAATGCTGACCATTGCGCAAGAACTGAGACTGGAGCAAAAGGCAGACTTGGGGGGCTCAGCAGCAAACACTTTGTGCGAAATTGACTCCCCGATTCCTGTGGCCATCCCAAAGGCGATGAACCAACGTTTTGAGCTTGCCAGTGCCAGCTGCCAGTCATGTCCAGCAATTTGCTCCTCCCCATGGAATGTGGCATTCTTGCTTTGCATCAAAGCCTCGAATCAAAAGAATGTCCGTTGCATCGTCGACCACAGCTTCCGTTGCAAAACTCTGTGAGTTCTGTGAGCATTTCCAGTCCAATGTTGTGAGAAAGTGCAGCTGAATTGCAGCAAACCTTTTCCAGAGTCTTCTCCGAGAGGTTGCAATGCTGGGTAACCTCAGATGACCCGCTACTATGACCGCTATGCGAAACAAGTGAAGCATAGTGAAGCTATGAAGCCTCAAATGCTTAGCGTAGTAGCTTGAATGCCAAGTGGCTGCAGCTTTTTGAGCTTCCCAAACTGCAAGGTGGAAACTGCTGTTCTTGCGACCTGAAATCTGACTGCTAAGAGGCAAAGGATGCTTCAAAAGGATCTTCTACTTTCTGCATGGTGATCATGGTGTTGTTCTTTTTAATTCTTGTACATACGAGATCATACGAGTACCATTCTTTGCAATTCCAGCGTCTGCTGAGCACTTCCAAATCCCGTACTCTGAAACGCTGTTGCCGACTGTTCGACAAACGAATGAAAGAGGCACGTGTTAATTTCAACCGGCGCCTCCAAGAAAATTGGATGAAAAACCTGAGCGGATAAAATCGGATAAATGTTTCATTCAAACGACGATAAGTGATAAGTCCTTCTGAGGCCCTACAAGTCCTTCCGCTTCAAAATTACCCTCTGGTTATGACTAACATAGCCATGGTATAGATGGCCCATAGAAATAGATGGTTCACCTATTAAATAACCAGATGGTATTTCTCAAATTCCAACTGCAAGCACTTTTACAAATTCCAATGAAATACAGTAATGGTCTTTGCGTCACAATGCGTCACATGATGGGTCTGTGCGTAAGTGTCGCAGCCATACTGGCCATACTATATACATCTATATACCATTGAAGAAGCTGTAGCAGCTGCATGTCATGCAACATCTATTCCATTTTGTTGTGCATTTTTGCAGTATTATGAGTTTTATGCATTCGAATCTCATCAAGATCATCAAGCAGGTGAGTTGTAATAGAATCTCAGCATGCTGCTGGCTAACCTCATATTGGCTGTCTGGTTCAGACACAGCAGCCCTTGCAGTCTCCACCATCTCGCCCTTCACTGTAAGAGACCAAATCTAATACCTTTGCCTTCTCTACCTTAGTTGCAACTATATATAAGTAGCTTGCCATAAAACATCATAAAACTGCCTGATGTTGGTTTCTCGTGTTGTCTCAGCCCTTTCAATTCCAAGCACATATGCAAAGCAATCTCCGTAGCACTTATTTAAGGCGCTCCACATTGCTAAGCACAGGGCAATATCATCCACATCCTTCACCGTCAACCTTGCATCAATGCTGTGATAGCACGCTCGAGGTGAGAAGTAATCAGATGCAAGTTTTCAGCTGACTGGGTAGTAGCCGCATTCAAAACAGCAACGGAATCTCTTCGTTTTTCGGTTCAAATCAGTTCGAAGCCACGTTCCGAACAAGCTAATTCTCGAAATGCCATCGACATCGACTGGAAAGTGTTGAACTTTTGCAACTTGCCGCCACAGAAGTTGAAGTGCAAACAAGGTGCATATCAAAATCGATGTACACTCCACCATGATGATACAAGACCTTTGCCAAAATATCTTGCGATCTGGTGTATCGCAAAAACTTCAATCATGCTGGAAAAGTCATCTTAAATCCGGTAAATCCCGCAGTCATCCGCAGTCATCAGTCCTGAGTGTGGCCCTGCTGAGCATCGACTCGATTGCTGAGCGTATCTTGAGTTTCCAGCTGCGTATCGAATGAAGTCAGATTTTGCAGCCGAGTATGGCAAACGGAAATACTCCTGGCTGGATACTCTGCCATGGAGTCCCATGGAGTTCTGGCTCTTCCTAAACCTGTCATGATCTTCCTGTTAAGTCCCAAAGCAAACAGTCCACAGTATACAGTGTACATCAATATCATCAATATGATTTGTATAGCAACATGTAGCATTTCATAGCATTTCCATATGGCGGTTGATCTAAAATATCTAAATTCATCTGCAAACGGCCATTCTTCGCGAAGAACAATTCTTCGTTCGCGATCACCATATGAAACCGTCTTACTGGTGCTTAACTGGCAGGGTTGCTGGATGGGTTGCGGTTGCTGGGATGATGACATTACGATGAAATGGATCATTCCCGAAAATTCCCTGCGTAAAACGCACCAGTAAGATCCAGTAAGTATGATAAGTATGAAACCGTGACCTGATGAGCTCCTCTGGAATGTCAGGAATAAGCTCACGGACATTCTCATCGGTGACCAGGATGGGCTCGTTGCACAAGCCATTCGAGTGACGTCGCCAAGCCTCGAGCACCTTGACGCCGTTCTGCAGTCGAGGTAAGATGTATCAAACTGAAGCACTAATATTATATATTTAATAATTAATATACATATATATATGCCAAGAGCAAATATACGCAATATACATATATATATATATAAGATATTGTATAAGTCTATAATATATGCACTAATATGCATCTATATGCTACGGATTCCTGCGAAATCTTTTGGATTCCTATGGGCTCGCATGGTGATCAGCTCTGGTTCCCTACGAGACTACAGCCCAGCTGCAAGGCGTTCGAAAAGGGGCTGCTGCTGCAAATGGGACCTGCTGCGAAGTGGCTGCGTTGACCTGTCTTTTATTTGACATTTCAAAATCATGAAAGACGTTGCAACATACAAACATGGACACTCCAAACCAAAATCCCAACCATGATTGCAACTTCAAGGTGCTCCCTTCTGCGCCACTTGCAGCCACAGCACGGCTTCTCCCAAAGGCTGAAGATGTTGCATCTGTCCGAACTTTCCGAGCTTTCCGAATTCAGCATATTCAGCTCATTGTCATCTTGGAGCTGAACCTCCCCGAGGCGAATCAAAACATAACAAAACTTTAAAATGCTTGCATTCATTTCCCTGGCTTTCAGCATACACTCATGAGTTTTCTAATGTTTTCTATGTTCTTCTACTCTGGACATGCGCAAAACACGTTGGGTGCTGACTAATCTGAAACAAGCGGCCAAATCGACAGGCAGCCGGTGGAACTTGTGGCGCTGCTTCGACCGCCCCTCTGAGCCTGGGCAAACCATGAGACATGGACTCGTCGTGAAGCGTCAATACCATCTGGTAAACTAACATAACTATGGAAAATCACCAATATTAATGGGAAAATCCACTATAAATGGTCATTTTCAATAGCTATGTTAAATTACCAGAGGGTAATCACCATTGATGCTCCAAGATACGTATCAGGCCAAGGCTTGAGACCTTGGAGGAAAACATGGCAAGTCTTGAGAGATCTTGAGAGTAGCATGAAGCCTTGATGCATGAACTGCACTTGGATATATGTTGACCCACATTTCGAAACATCTCAGCGTCCACTTTCATCAGACTCATGCTGACTCATGCTTTGCATTGCAACAAAGATGCGAGTTCGTTCAAATTGCACAAGCATGCGCAAACTAAGATTAAAACATATTAAAACCATGAGTGTCAATGGGGCATAGCGACGTCAGTTTCTGTACCAATCATTGCTTTGACAGCCACACCACGGCCAAGCCAGCTTCTGCCAGGCTTCTGAGATAGCTTCCTTTTTGTCTTCGACGCCTTCAAAGTGAGATCAGCTGAGAGATGCTGAGAACATCAGAGAGCACTTTTTCCGTGAGAAAAGACATCAATGAATCACAGTGAATCACGAACAAAGTCCATGATTGTCCATGGCTATTACACCCTGCAGTGCATGCAGCACTTGCCTGCAGAGCTTAAAACGACCAACGCCTGAGCGCCAGTTGCTGCGCAGTAATCTGCGCTGTGGTCTGAGGAACGTTCAGGAATGCTAGCATGCTTTAGGACCCAGCTGTAAACTGTTGATATCTGTCGATCATGTTGGTTAAATATGGCTGGAATGATGGAATATGATGGGTACGGTACAGTAGCACTCAACAAGGAGGCGATGTTGTGAACGGAGCCAAGCCACTGAGAGTATCTGCAGCTCTCGCATCATCGCAAGGCCCGCAAGGCCCGCAAGGCCGTCACCCAAGTAGTAGGCACATCATGGCGAGGCGGATGGAAAAGCACCACATTCTGGACTTTGCTTTTTGGCTGCTTAGGATAAAACATGGACAACCCAGGTAACATATGGTAACAGTCTATTCCGTTTCTGTCAATTTCTGATTCCTTTCAAAACCAGCAAGTGAACCGGGCAGCGTGAAACTCTGGGCTCTGCCCAGAGAGTGAGACCTGAGATAGCTGTCGGAGGAAGCAGACGGGGTACATGCTCTGATGCAAAGACGTGCCTCCACGTAACCAGCTTGCATTCCATGACCTTGTTTATCCATGTTTATCCTTGGCAAGCAAAGCCTGAGCATCTGAGCATGCAAAGTGCTGAAATGTGCTGAAATGTGCTGAAATGTGCTGAAATGTGCTGAACAAGCGATTTGGAAGTTCGTCTGTTCTGGCCATGACACTACAATCAATGGATTGGTTTAAGGGAAAATCTTAGCCGGAAACCATAGATTTTCCCATGAAGAAAACTATAGGGCTTTCCGGTTTCAATTTTCCCATATTTTCCCGTGAAAACCAATCCATTGATACAAACTACATCAAACTACTCTTACGTAATCTCAAGATATCTCAATGGATTGGTCTCTGGAAAAGGACGATGCAAATGTAGCAACGTAGCACAAACGAGGACCCGGGTGGATCTCTGATGCACAGTCCGCACAGTCCTGCTTCAGAGTCCTGCGCCGGTGCTGGCAGCTTGAACCAATGGTCGCAGCCAACTTTTTCTGCAGAAGATATGAAACTGAAGTCACTTGATCTTTTTTTGAGTGGTTATAATGTTTAATTATAGATTATTTTCCCATTAAAACTTCCATTTACCCTCTGGTAAACTAACATAGCTATGGAAAATCACCATTTTTAATGGGAAAATCCACTATAAATGGTCATTTTCAATAGCTATGTTAAATTACCAGAAGGTATTCCCATTAAAACCTCCATTTATCAATGGGAAATCCCATGGGAAATCCCCCCGGAAATCCAGGACATCTGCCCCGGACACGTGACCGCCAGGTCGTCCTGATCTCCTGGCCCCACTGTTGCTCGGTCTTGGAGAGGAGTCCAGCCACGGCCTACCAGTGGATACCAGTGGACCATGGAAAATGTGTACTTAAGGCATATAAAAATATCATATCTTAGGTCATACTTACATGACACACTAGAAATTTACATATGTTTAAAAAATTTACATGTTTAATCATATATATTAATATATATATGTACATATATATATATATATATTTACATACTATATGATTATATTATTTAGATATTGCATATACATCCATAGTTGTACACAAGTCTATACATGCATATGGTTGATCTTACTTGATCATACTTGGTGTACTGTCATTGCTTGATCAATATAGATCAATGATGATGGTCCTTATGGCTATCACACCTATGGTTGACCACACCTCTGCCGTCAACGTGTCTGCGTTTTCCTGTGGTTGGAGGCCTGAGCTCAGCGGCAACAGTTGCGATCAATGAGGGGTAAAGCTGCCAGATGTACTTTCAATATCTTTCAATTTAGTCTTCTGAATCCATCTTAGTATAGCTTAATCCCCAGAATGTGGATATTTAGTAAGATATAATGAGATTCAAAATGATTCAAATATTTCGAATCACCATGGATATCCAACAGGACTGACCTACGGCCTGGTGGACGCTCTTCGGGCCCCAGAAGGATCCGGCTGAGCTGGTGGCCATCCAGATGAGCCAACATCTGATCCAGCCGCTCATCCATTGCCACCATTGTGGAACCTTGGAGCATGTCATGTCCCATAGATATCCATAGATATCCATAGATCCCATAGATTTCGTAGCCGTCATAAGTGAATCACAACTGAATTGTAACACTTTCTTTTTTTTCAATGAGGTCGTTACAACGATTACCCGAAAATCCAAAGAAAGCGAAAGAGCTTGGGTTGTACTTGTGCTTCCTACCTCTTGGACGACCGAGCCTTTGCAGCTTCACACTGAGTCGGGGGCGGATTTGCTTCAACTCCATCTTGACCTTTTCAGTCGCAAAGTATGATGGTGCAGTACAACTACAATCTTTGACTTAGATATTTATTAAGAACTCAATGACAACTGCAGGTCGAAATCCACTTGGTATCCCTTGCCTTTGACTCAGTGTCAACACGCGCTTGCTCAATGAGGCGTGCCACCTGCGAAGGGAACTTGGAATCTACAAAAATGAACAGCGTTCTCACCATCTATGACTGGAACTTGATGGCTGTCTGCACTCATGCTAAAATGTTCTAACATTTTCCAACTACTAGTCCTTAGTATTCATAGCCCCAATTGGTTCTTGTATGTTCTTCTCCCGCTTACTTGGACTGTGCCCCACATTGATAAACACACCCACTTGCTGTTCAATAATCATATATAATACACATATATTCATTAAATTTCATCAATATACAATTCTATTTACAATATCTATACATACACACATTCAGCCAAACATTTGCACTTTAAGCCTTTAAGCAGCTTGACAGCCTGACTCTGTCCATGACATCAACAACCAAACCTTGCTGTCAGGTGAAAGGATCTCAGCTTGAACGCTCCTTTTTTCTGAGTGCATTCAAATCGATCCAGTCTGGATATTGGGACGAACGTCAGCACATTGCATGAAGTTCCTCAGGTACAAATAGGCACAGTTCGCTTTCAACAAAGCAATGAAGTTTGATGAAAATTGCTGGTCAATATGTTTTTTCCCTGTCGAAAACCCTCAGCCCAACCAAGCATCCGACGATAAAACAATCTGCCAGCGTACATGAAATTGAACACGTGCAAAGATACTAAACCTGCAAACGCGTTTATCACCATTGCCAAGACTGCAACACAGTGGCATCTCCCAATCTTGAAGTCAGGTTGACACCTGTTGACACTTATTTAAATATATTTAAATCATTTAAAAAAAATCTATCTCTGAAATACTCTGATTGAAATCTGCCTGGGGTCGACTCTGCACGATGAAGATCCGATCTTGTGGATCCACACAGCCCTCAATGTCCTACAGAAAACACAACAAAGGGGGCTCACAGTAGGCCAAGCAAAATACGCAAATCCATGAATCATATTGAATCATCAAATATATATATATATATATTGAAGGATATGAAAGAAATCAAATATTGAATCATATTGAAAGATATCTTAACATATCTTAAATATATCCAAGGATATCGAAATATATCGAATCATCATGAACGAGTCCGTGAAACTCACCAAAGACATGTTGATCGTGTTGGCAGTGTCGAGCGTCCCCAGCCTGAGGTTGGCCACCAAAAGCCTTCTCCACGTGTCGCCCAGCCTCTGCCAGCTTTGTCAAGAGATTCTGACCTCGAGCCACACACCGTGCCATCGGGAGAGAATCTCCTCACACGTTGTATGTTGCACAGGAATCACAGCAGCTGTGGACGTCTTGCTTAGTCCTTTTTGGGTTCCCAACGATAGCTTTTGTCCTGAGGCAAAATCGGAGATGATCGGAGATGATCGGAGATGAAGGGATTTCTGAGAACCACTACAGTCACTACTGGAAGTTCCAGTAACCTCATACTGTGCAGATCTGTGCAGTACTGAGCCTCAGACCGTCAGGAGCCTGAAACGATGGAACTTGACCATGCAAGGGATGTCAGACCTTGGAAAACCACCAGCTTCACTGGGCTCTGTTTCGCTGGATTCACAGGGACAAAAAAGCTGGTCACATGACGGTGGGATCCCGACGTTGAACAAACAGACTCGAACAAGCCAGCGCCGGCAAATCCTTCCAAGTCCTCCCCATTGCTGTCAGACCGGAAAATCAGGCACTCCTCGCGCGAGGCGACATTGTGCACATTGTGATGGCCAATGGAATGTCATCTTTTGCTGACCATCATGTCTAAGACATTGAAGGGTCTTGCAAATCCTCAGCTCAGCATATTAGAGAAAGGTTTTTCAAAAAATGCTTGAACAATTTCACGTGAAACGTGGAAGTCGTGTAGTAATTTTTCAGTAGCTAGTGATTTTTCAGCTAGTTATTCTTGGCATTTCTTGGCATTTTTCTGCAGCTGGTGGCCAAACGTGGCCATGCCAGGCCAGGCCTGTGTCCGCAGCCAGGTGCTTTTGCTCAGAAAGGAGGTGACCACCGGTTCCTTCCCACGCCTGCGAGTAACGGCGACTTATGGCGACTTCAAGGCTCTCGGAATGCTGCATTGATTGACAGGACATACTTTTCATACTTTAGAAGTCTTTAGAACCTATGTTTTTTTTACTGATCATACTGTACTATATAATACATACATACACATACTAATACTGTATCGATTTATGTACATTTTTGCACATTCACAATATCGTGTCATTGTGTGGAAATATAAGATATGAATCTGGATACCAACATACTGCCAGCTCTGAGGCCAGGACTTAGCTCTGAAACTCAAAGCGCGACCTGGATAGTTGCCAACCTGCACTGGACAACTCTAGACACTCAAGGACAAACCACTTCCAAGATCTTTCAAGAATGTCTCAATGTTGGATTGTTCAGAAAAACAGCCAATGTATCCCGATGTATCATGTATCCATAAGCAATTCCAAGAATATCTGTTGTTGAGCTGGCAACCCAGCTCAACGTAGCATCTAATATATCAACGATCAAAATCTGTGTTTGCTCCAAAAAGGTGCGCCACAAAGGCCAGGAAACAAATTCTGGTACGTCAGTACCATGATCAGCACTGGACCAATGCATTCCAGTTTGAAGGAGTGTGACTCACCATACTTCTCGAAAACAAGTGGGAACAACTTGATGAAAAGAGTGTTGCCCGAGTGCTGTCTTTCTCAAAGTGAAATCTTCATCAAATTTTATGCTGGGCTCTCTGCCAGTGTTTCTCCTCTTCCTGGAACCACCTGAGCTTTTTCCGCTTGGTCATCACAGACTCTGGGATATTACCAGCAGAAGCTGAATTCCTGAATCCGGAATATCCAGAAATATGGCTGAACATGGCTGAATATGGCTGAATATCTATACCCGACCCCATCTCCAAAGATCTGGAAACACATCCATCCTTCATGCAAGTTGACGAGTTGGGTGACCGTTGCGACGCATGGGCATTCCAAGAAGCTCCTAGAAGCTCTAGGTAAATGACAATAATATCCAAGAAATTCCAAGAATATCAAACATGTCCATCTTAGGTGGAGCTACTAGTATACCAGACCCCTCTGTCTTCCTGCTGGTTCCTGGCCTCTCCATAGACTTCGTTTGCATCTTGGGTGAAAGGATTCCTGATCAATCTGAACATACAATCACTTCTGCTGGGACGAAAAAACACATGAAAGTTGGATAGAAACTCCTGCCACTTTAACACCAGATTGGAGGCAGAAGCCAAGCGTCTTGGTGTGCAGGACGAAGGCATACTTTGCGGGTAACAACTCCTGGCAATGAAGATAGAGTGTTTCCACCAGATGAACGCCTGTAGCAGGTAGTCTTCTCTGGCAGTGACGTGAGAATCCTGAACCAGAACAGCCATGTTGAGGTCGTAGAAACTTCTCCCAGCCTGGTACGCAGCTGAGTCTGCTACGATTGCAATCAAAGCACTCTATGGCTCGAGTTGGCAAGCGATTGGAAGATATTGGAAAGCCCTATGGCAAGTGTTTTGCACACAGGAACATCAAACCTTCAAAAACCGGCTTTCGGTGGAGTTCTTGGAAGATGTTGGAACTATGCCGAACATGACCAAACTGTCCAATCAGCGAGTGACTATTTAAGTGACTTGCCTTTGCCAGTGACACCCAGGGTCGAAGTCCGAAAAGCGAAGCCCACACCTTCGGAGACTTCGGAGCGACTCCAATTGTACGAAAGCACAAGAACCCTTCGGGCAAATTAGAGAGTTTACAAAGATATCACTCAAACTACGCCTCAAAATACTGGTAGGAGCTGCAAACGAGCCTAGTTATGACCAACCCTGCCTCAAATCCTGATCTAGGTGACTACTGAAACTCTTGGGCCGCTTTACCTCATGACTGCTGGTCTGCCTGCTTGGTGGCGTCCCAGGCATCAGATCGGCGGAAGAGCTGCAGCAAGCGGCTCTCGCCTTCCTCGCGGTGCAGTCAAATCGTGCCGGCAAATCCATGGAGATGGTACCACCCAGTATATGATCATGGTATGGCATGAACTGGTGGTGTTGTTATTCAACCAATGCCTGGGAGAATGCTTGTGACAGGGGTCGGGAAAGGGTCGAAAAATGTGGAAACACATCCACGCCATTCCAAGCCTTCTTTCCCACTGTTTCCATAGCATTTCTCAGAGCCTCAAGCAGCCGATCTTTTGCATAGCAATGTACAGCAACACTCAAAGTGATTCAGCGCTATCAATGCTATCAGCAGCGCAAGCATAGACCTGGAGCATCCTTGCTTACCATCCCTTCAATGGACCATCGGTTCATCCTGTGCTACTGACTGCTTCCAGGTCTGATGGCATCTGCAAAGCATTGATGTAGACCTGCAAAGACGTTTCCCAATCTTGCTGCAAGATGGTCGCTGGTTCGATGCACCAAACAGGTTTTGTGTTTTCTCCGTTACTTGACACCCACCTTCCCAAGAGTCTTGACATGAAACCAGCTCTGCTCGCTTTGATGGGTCAATAGAGCATGCAGAATGATGAATTGATCCATGATATCAATGACACACTAAAAATTACGCAATGATCATCAATGATACACTTGCAGGTACAAGTACAGCAATGTACTCAAGGCGATCTGTGCCTGAGCTTCATCAAATATGGTCTTCGCATCCTGCGTTCAAACACTCTTGCTTCTGCATCTTGAGTGGAGATTGCGCTTGTAGACTTTCCCGTGGCACCTCTTTGCATGGATTGCTAGTGGTACGAGTAGCAAACTGCTTAGCTTGTCTTCTTTGTATCTTTCCGGATGTTAGCCAGTGCTGCGACACTAGTACTTAGTACTTTCCAGAAAGATGAGGAAGACAACTGCATCATGGATGTTTGATGGGACGGCTCCTCGTTGCTGGTGGTCGGCTGCAACTGCTGCAAACATGCCTCCAATTTGGACAGCCACTCCTGCAAATGTGATGAGCATCAAACATACAAGCAAACGCTCACAAGGCTATGGGATGGGCACTGAGCATGCCATCCCATCTGAAGCTCTTCATCCTCCCCCCCAGGAAATGATGTAGAATTCACTAATCAATCTTTGACAAATTACCATGCTTAAATCTTAAAACATGTAAAACTCTTGGCGCACTCAATGCCTCATTCTGAGTGATCAACGCAGTCCTTGGAATTTTCTCGGCTGCACAAGGCCTTCTGCATGGAGCCATATGGCATGGCCTCGTGGCAACACCATCTTTTTGACTTTGGATCTCTCATTGCTGTTGTTATTGTGATTGTTATATATATATATATTATATATATATTATATATTATATATATTATATATATTATATATATTATATATATTATATATATTATA
>Ga0126342_10003148_pt1 | contig 26956 bp, 30 predicted proteins | sample Cyp1metagenome_FD_92528 | JGI IMG/M metagenome (GOLD analysis project Ga0126342, IMG submission 92528) | Coral microbial communities from Lord Howe Island, Old Settlement Bay, Australia - Cyphastrea 1 metagenome | ecosystem: Host-associated > Invertebrates > Cnidaria > Coral ...
ATCGGTGGGGGACTTTCGCACTTAAAAACTCCTAAATCACAACCTACACTGATAGAATCTTCCCAGGTTGGTGTGCCAATATGTTTCTTCATAAGGGTTTTAGATCAGATTAGATGTTGCGTATGCGCACGGGACGGCAGGGAACCAGGCAGATAGATGCGGACTTTCATACTAAGAGCCTCCTAAGTGACAACCTACACTGATCGAGTATTCCCAGATTGAAGTGCCAACATGTTCCTTGATAAGGGCTATATTTTTGTGACCGTGGCTTTGTGTTCTACGTGCACCAGCCGACTAGTGGTGATGGACGCCGCCTCTGAGTGGGATGGCTAGGTGGCTAAGACCACCAAGGATTTTTATATAGTGACCGCTGCTCCGCCTAGCAGTAAAAGAATGTGATTCGTTCCACATTATATCGATTATAGTATGTTTTATAATCATAGTTATGTTGAACATATTATGCTATATATTTTTGCCAGGTTATAGGAATGATAGGCTATGAGGCAAATGGTTGGGGGACTTCACACTTAGAACCCCCCCTAACATAGCCGGACTCGCACTTAGCACCTGGGGAGGCTCTAAGTGCCCGAACATTTTGGAAAATTTCTACAGGTTCTAAGCACGTGCCCGCAACTATATTTGATATTGTTTGATTGCGTTGTTTTTTGTCATCAGGCTCATGTTTATATGCCAAAGACTTCGCCAATTCTTCTTTGACGCATACATTTTACACACTAGGATGATCAGGGGATGAGTGGCAAGCCCAGTGCGACGTAACTAAGTGATCTAATTGGATATTATTGTTACATATTGTTTCAGATATTGTGTCAGAACGTTTCAGTTTTTTATGGCATTGCATGATACACTATTACTCAATATACAGTTTAGTCTCCTTCTTGTAACCTTCATGAGCCTGAGCGTGAGGAGTGGTTTCCAGAACTGCTACCTGCCTTACGTCAAAACCTGCCAAACTTCCATGAAGGCGTGTCATCAATTCGGGATGGTCAATCAACTCCTGAAACTATGCCATCTGCACCTACTCCACTTCACATTTCATGTTTGTGCGGCTGCCTGTAAGCTTTGATAGACTCACTGCGAGTCTTTGATCACTTTGCAGTTTCAAGTCCTTGACAAAGTAGAGATCATAATCCCCGGAGTGACGGCTTTTTGAATGCCCAGCTTGAATCTGCGGTGGAGCTGTTTAAAGTATTCTAAAGCCAAATCTGAAACTGAAGACGGTAGTTATTCTGCCTATTGTCAAGCATCGAATTGGAATTAGGTTGAGCACTCTGCACCATGCGCGCTACTAGACCATGGAGCGTGATCCACAGACAACACTTGGATGTTTTAATTCCAACCAGTTACAGGTGTAAAAACATGAGTTTTGCTCAGGGGTCTTTATTCTGCAGCGGCTCAAATTCACAATGGCTAGCGACTCAAGCAGACTCAGCGTCACAGTGTCCCTGGTTTCGGGCGAGACAGCCGAGATCAAGCTCCTGCCTGGTTCAAGGATCTCAGATTTGAAACTCGACGAATTTAGCAAAGACTCGCATATCCTATCAGGTACTTTCTCACTAGTCGCTAGTTCATACTTGATTTTTGGTCTTGGCAAGGCACCCCTCCATATAAACTTTGTTCAAAGGGCGAAAAAAACATACGGCACCAAAAAAGTGTCAAACAGTAATTACAAGGTCCAGATTCGCACATCTAAATCCTAGAGCGCTCCATTACAGTAGTCATTGATCTAACAGGAGCATGTTCGTGGTCTTTCAAGAGGAGTCACTCTAGGCACGACTCTTTTCAAGAGCATTTGATTTCATAGGCGAGAAAAGTGTTTTGAATTGTCGATTCCAAATTTATACATTTAGGAGTCACCGCAGCTTTGACCGCTTTGCTGTGACCAACCAAGTGTCGCTTCACCTTCTTTCTCTATCTTCTCTTAACATCTCTTGGCATTTCTTTCTCTTGGCTCCAGTACGATTTTGAAGCTGTTTGCACAAGGACTTTTAAAAGGAAAATGCAAGGCGCCAAACTTCAGAATCTGGCCAACCAGTAGCATTGACGCAGCAATTCCACTGCGCAAAGCAATCGGCTATGCCAAACACAATAGCAGCCGCGCGCAACACTAGCGCAACCTCCGACGCAGCAGTTCCACTGCGCAAAGCAAACACGACACGCAAAACAGCAACGCACAGCCCTAATGTAAACTCACCGCAATCACCTGGATGCCTCATTTCCAGCACTCCTCCATTCCGAGCTGATGCCCGCAATCACAGGCAACCCAGCTTACTTTTCACCCCGACCGGCACACGTATACTCGAAGTAGCAAAGTGTTTCGCATAAATTCTACCTCCCAAATCTCATCTTGATGCAACGGTTCCGCCGCGCAAAGTCTGACAGCGTTACAAAAGACCAACGCACAAGCACACAGAGCTACCCTAGATGCTACATGAGCTGAGGGAATGTGAGGTTCAGTGAAAGTGGGGTCGCCCGGATGCGGGGTTGAGAAGATGTTGGTCGAGTAAGCAAGTAAAAGGCTTAGTATGTGAGTGAGGCTGATTAAATCTCAGGTTGAGTGAGTCCCATGTTTGGTCAATGTGAGGTTGTGTGAATGCGACTTTAAGAAGATCTGATTTTGAGTGAATGTTAGGTTGCGTGAGGGTGACTTTGAGCAGATGTGAGGCTGGGTTGGCTCACTTTCCGCAACTCGGAGTTTCTCTACGAAACTTCCGTTGCATCTCTGTGGTTCTTTTGAGGAGGCATCAGGTTTGTGTGCGAGTTCAAGTGCACGTAAACAATCGGAAACAGACCTTCCCGCCCGGTTCACCCGGCCCCCAACTTTTGTCCCTCGCAGCATCCATAGCGCCCTGCTAGCTTCTGGGAAAGCCAAATGTAAACAGGAAGTTTCACAATGGACAACAGAATAACTAATCACAGCCTTCGAAAAGTGGACTTTGTCTAACCGTTGCGAAGCAATAGTGATCAGTAGGTGGACTCACTCGCAAAATTCTACATACGCATACAAGGTCTATGGAATGCTCTCAGCAATACAATTTTCTCGTGACTGACCTGGACTTTGTGCTGTGCCTGTTTTTGAACCACTGGTGATGATCACTTGATTGTCTCACACTTCCCTTTGCTGCCAACATGTGGCCGAGATGACCTGGAGTTTGATAAGAAAGGTTCCTCCCTGGCCTTTGCGCTGAGGAAAGAACAATTGCGAAAAGTTTGGCCCAAGTACAAGGAGTTGAACACAGCGCATTGTGTCGCATTTGGACCCTGGTAAGACTTGAGGATCTACATATGCTTGCATTTTGCTTACAGAACATCAATGAACATCATATTGATATTCAAATATATTTACTTGTACAATACTGTACATACACGAATTAATAATACATACAATTACTTTGGACGGTGTTCCGCAAATACAGGAGGATTCACAATGGCCAAAGGACCCAGGCGCACGTAAAGTTGGACTGTCGAATAGGATTGAACATGAAATGCACTATGTGGTATCAGGCCGTTTCATGTTGGTCTGTAGGTGCTTACACAGGTTGAGAAATGTTAAATGCAGATTGAAAATCGCAAGGCCACCCATTCTGACTTGGACTCAATCACATAGGATGCTTCTTTCAATCTCTTCGCGCCCGACTCCGCCACAAAATTGCACGAAACGGAGATCATCCAGTCGGCTGAGACACCCTTGCATTTCTTGCTGGTGGCAGGCAAGAGGGGAAAAAGCATGGAGAAACTGAGAAACCATGAAAACCCAGTGACGGGGATGGCGCAGGGGAGGCGGCTGTTGTTTCGAACACCTTTGCACAGTGACAGCTGTATTGTAATAGGTTGCTTCGCAAAGCACTAACGACCATTCAGACCCTATGCATTTAGCGTTTCTTCTGTGGAACCCAGGTGGATTTGACATGCCTATCGTCTCATGGACACAAGCAGATGTTGCAACAATACTTACAGGTATGCTGCTGTATGCTTTTGCAAATCGAATGTCGTTATCTCCAATTGATGCATGGGAGAATCGTTCAAGATGAAATTGCTTAAAGAAATGAAATGACCAATCTGCAATTTCCAATGGCTGAGGCGAGGCTACTACAGTGCCTGTGGATGAGATCGTTGCTGCAATCAATCAGTCTTGTTTGGGCCTTTGATGGACTTCTGTTTGCTGCTGATGTCAAGTTTCGAAACTCGAGATAACAAGTTCAGTACACAGAATAAGTTTGCACTCTAGGGACTCTACGTACTTTCACGTCCACCACATGCATCATGTGATTGGGATGTGATTGTGAAGTATTGAGCAGCTGTATCACCTCCCAAGACTCCCTGAGCATGGTTGTGGAACATGCCAAGAGTCCCGCTTACCCAATATATAAGTATTACCAAGTTGTTCAACAACCGCTATATTAGGACACAGGGCGGTCAAGTATCAATAAGTACCCTGTATACGTGCACCTTAGGCCAGGATGCTGGAGGGATCTATGCACGCTACAACTGCAAGGCAGGAACACTGGAGTCACTGCGTGCGAACGATTGGCTGCTAGAGCAGCCGACCGCTGGCCCATGCTTATTTTTCGCAGAGAACCTATTGCAAAGACCAAAAAAACTCAGGTCTTTTTATAACTATGACCCTGAGATCTTCGTGAGCCTGTTCTGTAGAGGTCAGAGGTCTCGTTTTTTCCTGAGAAGCAATGAACGGCCAAAGGAAGGACATGCCTTTGTTTCAGAAGATACTGTCGGAAATCTATTTAGACTGAATCTGGCCATGGGATGCCGCCAGCCCAGGGACTCCTGTTGGTGGGGAGCGGCCTCGTGTCGTGGTGGCTGCTGGGGTCGTCGACACCCCTATGCAGCTGGCGAATGACGGGGATGTGCCTATGGATGTGCGCCATTGCACTGCCCAGTGCCCGGGTGCATAGCCGCGGACTCTGCGCATCCTGGGTGGGAGAACTTTGCTGGCCTGCGAGCCTATGTCGATGCACACATCCTCGGGCAACTCCCTGGTGCCGTGCCGGCCGATTGGCTACCAGCACGTAACATGGTCAGCTGCCGTGAGTGTTCTCGTCTGGTGAGTCGGAGGTGCAATGGAGGGGTGTACCGGACCTGTGCAGGCGACCGTGTAGCGGCCCGCCCCCCTCCAATACACCTGCCTGGGTCCTGCTCTGATGGTGACCTTGATAAGTTCTTCAGAGTTTGCCTTCTCTCGATGACATTTTTGCGGCCCCCATAGGCACTCGGGGCTTTGTTATAGCTCTGCTCTTTTACCGACTGCGCAGTCAGATTTTTTGCGCTTTATCTTGGCGGTCCTGCAAGACAACCTGGCTGATGCTTGGGTCGACCCCGGCGGCGCTGCGGATACCATACCGCGGAAACGGTGTCGCCTTGCTTGGTTGGAACTCTTCCTGTTCTGCAAGGTCGGGGGGCGCTGCGGAGCGGTGGGCCTTGGTGGTTGGCCGGAGCCGCCCCCTGCCTAGCCAGGGCCGCTATATGCTCGGCGGGCATGCCGGGCAAGGCAGTACAGCAACTCAGTGGGGCTGCCGTCGCTGCTCCGACTGGAGCCATCATAGCCGCCATGCAAGCCAAGTTTCCGCCGCCTCCTCCCCAACAATCTGGCTCTTTCCGGCCGGCGACCCCTCCAGCCAATGAGCTCAGTTGTGCAGAGGCTCTTTTCCTCGGGGAGCTGCCTTAGGCCCCACAGGTATGCGGCCAGACTTTCTCAAGCAGATTGTGGATACTGGGGGATGAACAGTATGGGGCACAGGCCCTCACCGATCTTGTCAACTTGCTTAGGCAAGACTCCTGCTGCATTACGCCCCTACTTAGGGGGTGCTCGCAGGACCGCCCTGGAGAAAACCAGCAAGGCTGGTGCAGCTGATGTTCGCCCCTCATGTGCTGGGGAAGCGGTGCCGCGCTTGGTTGGCAAGGCGCTACTGCGCAGTGACCTCCCTGCTCTCCGAGCCGACCTGCTTCCTCATCAACTTGCGGTCGGTTTGCCACCTGAACCAAAGTTATTTATGCCACATCTTCACCGAATGGCGCCAGCATTATTTGGCAGGCACCGATCTGGTGTGTTTGTCATATGATGAGGGGAATGCGCACAATGCGGTTGATCGGCATGTGTTCTTGACACGGATGCAAGAGGTCGCCCCTGGGCTATCCAGGTGGCTGGAGTATATCTATCCTACAGACCTTGACACCAAGGTGTTTTACCACAAAGTGATCATCCGTTCGGCTGCTGGCGGCCAACAGGGGTGTCCACTCAGGACAGCATGCCACGCAGTGGTGCAGCGGCTGCTTCTGGAGAGCTTGGGATTGATTGACCCTCCCGCCGGCTCTGGGGTCGTTCTCCCGGTGGTACAGCCCCGGGCCCAGTTGGACATGGCCCCTTGTTTTGCAGATGCTGCCTTCGGCGGAGGTCTTGCGTGCTCTTCGGCATTGGTCGCCTGTCCTGCCACACCTTGGTCTTCGTCTTTCTCAGTCCTCTGTTGCTCCGGCTGCTGGCACTTTGCACCAGGTTGATTTCCGACCCTTTCTGGCTTTGGGATGCACTATTTGTGAAGATGCCAACTATGAAGTTTTGAAGTCACCTGTAGGGGATGATGCCTTTTGCCAAGCGTATTGTTTGCCACGGGCGGCCCAGCAAGCCACGACAGCCCGGCTGATAGGTGGCATTGGTGACCCGCAAGTAGCATATTATCTGCTGCGTTGGTGTTGCACTGGTGGGTGGATGGATTATTTAGCCCGCACTACCCCGCTGCGGTATAGCGCGGCGGCGATGCAGGCCTTTGATGCGGCCCTTCACGATGTGTTTTGCGCTGTGACAGGGTTCACCTTGCATGGGCAGACCTGGAAGCAGGCGCAACTGCGGACCAATGTTTCCAAGCAGGGATCCATTACCTACCTATGGTGTGGGACATCCATGGAGGCAGTACACCGGAGACGCGGGCTCTTATGCACCGATTAGGTGGTTTCGTTGCCATCGTTGAGGGTGACAACCTGGCACAGGTGTACGCTCGTCTTTCCGAGCAGGTCGCAGTGATGTTGGCTCACGGCGCTGGCCACGCCCTGCGCCAGCGGCGCAAGACAGGGACACTTCCAACACCTGCTTCTGGCGTGGCTGCTGGCTTGATCTTGGAACCATGAGTACTTTGATTCTTTCTGTATGCTCCCGATGCTTGTGACTTTAGTGCCTTCTGTTGGTAGTGCTACTTCTTGGTCATTACCCATTTGGACACTATGCCTATAGCAGCTCTTTCTCATTTGCCTTCGGCAGTGATTCATCTTGCACTTTGCTGTTTGCTCTACTCCTGAGGGGCGTTCGAATTTTGCTTCTCAGCAAACGCTGACGTGGCTCTTTGTAGCGTCATGCTTCTCATGTGTGGCGTTGTTTTTTGGGCACCGATTTGCCCACGGGCATCTTGCATCGAGGTTTTTTCCCCCCTCTGAAGGAGGGTTTTTTCTTGATGATTTGTAGTCTTTCAGAAGATGTCAAAAGTATGTCTAGATGGAGCATATAGATCACTCACACATACATCTAGATTGGGCATGCAACGTAATGTGTATCAATATCATTGAGTATTCTGCTCACATGTGCAAACTTTATGGAAGATGTACAAACATGATACAAACATGTTGTTTAAAGAAAAGGGCCTCTATGAACAGACTCTGCAAGCACACGACGCTGGGAGGCGATCTCGTGGGACGACTGCGCTCGCTCATCTGGCCCTAATGGCATAAGCTGCTCTGGACCAAACATTACAGACTCCAGGCAGTCAGGGCAACTGAAAAAGATCTGAGAGCTTCCATGAATCTTTGAATCATATCCACCCAGGGAATGGATTTATGATTTTGATTGATTTTGAGTTTTGAAGGATTTTGGGGCCCACTCGGAGTTGCATAATGTTGCGCATAGTTACCGATGTTCCACTTTCACCTTGCTGATGTTGCACTCGCAGTACAGATTTTGCCAGATCTTGCCAGATCTTGCCAGGCTTGTGGAGCGAAGCGGCCAGACCCTCTACACCGTGCGAGGCGCCAACTGGAACGAAAGGTGCGCCACACTGCCATGCTGCGAGGCTTTCAGCATCCGAATCGTCTGAAGTATTTTTGAAGTCCTTGTGTTGACGTTGTTGATGTTACTGTAGTGGACCAAAGTACAGTTGTGCTTGTCTGTGCTTGACCGGAGGCTGGGAAAAGTCTCAGCAGATGACGTTACTGTCCTCGTAACTGAGAAGGATAAGGAGAGCCGAAGAGCGATACATGCATTTGAAGTATAGATATGGCTAGATATGAATTCAAGATCAAGACGGCACCTTTCCTTCAGCGTTGCGAATTGTGATCATGCCTAGATGTAGTCTCGACCTGTGCATGCAGGCAAAGTCCCAATATGACAGACCTGTGCCCAGTGAGACTGGTGGGATTCACAGAGATGCTTGCCTAAACATGCCTAAACATCCTTGAACAATATTGAACATCCTTTTTGACCTTTTTGTGACACTTCCAAGCCATTGCATCCACCAGGAGCCCAAGGCTGTTTCCTTGCGGCAATACCTACGGGAGATTCATCAGTACGGTGCCTACGCAGGTTCGATCGCATGTTGGTTACCATTACTGTACATTACTCTGGGCGTGTGGATCGAAGAGAGTCAACAGCAAGACCACTATTGGAACATTCATGCTCTGAGACCTGCTCGGGGTTGGAAAGGATGGTGAGTTGCGTGCAGTGTCGAGGACACTACAAGTTTACCGTTTAGGAACTGAATTGTCCCGACACTTTGTATCATGCCTGGTGGAGGTGTTCCTGCAGACACTTCACTGCATGCTGATGCTGATGATGCGATCAGCATTAGGCAAAGAGTTTCCCTGAGACCAAGGGCTTTGACCGCGCAGCAACATATGAAAACAAAAACTGATTCCACGAAGACAGATTGATTGCTGTTGGCATTTTCCTTGATTACCTCAAGTCTCTGACATGAAGGTAACAAAAGCAGGAAGCACGCCTCGAGAACAACCAACAGTCGAACTACCATCAGCCTGAACGCATTCGAATCATATTTTTTTCTGTGAACATGTCGATTTCTCGAAGATTCAGCGCTGACTGGAAAGGGTTGTTTTGCTTCCTTGACGCTATTTTTTCTTGATCAGATTCCAGACCACCTTTCTGCCAGCAGCAGAGGACCCTTCGAAGGGGGGAAGACGTTCGGATTTAGTCTAAACACGAGTTGAAGTACTGGTTGAAGGCAGATCTGGTAATGGTAAAAGTACCTCCAATGCGGCCAGAAATGACCACAGTATGTCCAGGTACCATCAGGTATATGATGGTATTTCGTTGTAATTACATCGAACAGACGGGCATATTTTTGGTAGATGATGTCTTGTTTTCGTACCAGCCCGCATCTACCAGCTCGTACCTGGCAGGATGGGACACTGGAGTTCTGTGGCGAAGCATACAATTATCAGACCCTTGTCTTTGACATATCATGACGTATCACCGTTCCGGACACGTTTGGTGCTTGATGTTTGGAAAGCAAGGGGAATCTTTGAATCGCCATTCCATTGTGCCATATATCATACCAATTCATATCATCATATCTATGGATGAATCTGAACATCGGACATCTACTTCGTCATAGACACCAATGGCATAGTGGAGAGGGTATGGACACTTCACACTGCTGTGTGTCTTTTTTGGTTCCAGCCAAGCAAGGACTGTGTCGGATGAAGATCCCAAGAATCTTGTTTTGCTTTGCACATCGGAAGGCAGGGTGGCTCACAAATCATCCGCCCAACCAGCACCCATTTTCAGATTTTGGAAAAATGAGTATTCTTGGAATTGTAGCCCACTGCTGTCTAGTTAAGAATTTTGAAGCAACCTCGCAGATTGGCGTTTGTACGGAGTTTTATTTTGCTGGCATACTCTGTGATCGGCGACATACAGTAATTGCATTCGTTGTCAGCATTTCGACTGCTGTGTTTATGTCCAGGTACTGCGCTACAGCAACAAGGTGCTGGTCATCAGAAGCTCTTTCTCCATGAAGCTAAGGAAAATGCACACAGCGGCCATCGCGCAGATAGAAACAGAGCAGTTCCGCTACCCTGTCTTCGCTGTGGTTGCAAAGATCCGAAATTCTTTCCGACAGTTTGGTCGGTCATCATCACCGATGTTCAAGATACAACTGGCAATGCGAGGTAATAAATGCACGCCATGTTGATCTGTATTACTGCTACTGCTGCATCAATCCACTGCAGCAGGACAAAAGACATATTGCACGGAGATGGCTGGAGGCAGGCATGCCCAGTTGCTGTTCAGCGTTGAGCTACTTCAAAGCTCAAGAGGTTTCATTTCACTGTGGTTTGGATCTAGAATCCGTCATGGTTCCCTGACAGGCTAAGGCCACTGGGCACAAGGTGGGTGGTGCGCAGGACTGGTGGTTTAATGTTTGCTGCCTGATGTTTAGAATTGATGGAGTGGGCTGACAATTCATCATTAGTCAAAGTCAAATCATAAAGAGTCAAGAATTCCACTGTCCAGGGCACAAGAGTATACACATGCACATCCCATCCCTTTCTCGCAAAGGATCAGTCACTCCTCATATTCATGTCAACACATAAACTTGGACATACAAAGTTAAATCTCGTCCCTTAAGGTTCCTATATAATAATTATAATATATCTGCCTGGAAACAGGCTAATGAATAGCTTTTTAGGATTTCATCAAAGCAGGTCCATACACGCATGATGTCCGTCAGTTTGCTTGATTGTACCAGGTGTCACCAGTCTGAGTTTCCATGACAGTTCGCACGTCGATTGTGAATTGGCGAAGCATCATCATGTCGAGGCGGCACCATAGCGTAGCTGCCACCAAGTCCGGAGTTGCAATTTTTTGTCAGTCAAATGGATGATGAGAAGAAATAAATTGTGCAAGCACGTATTTTCAAAATCAATCCGCAACTTCAATGTTTGCAATGGCTTGGATCTGGACTGCAATGGATTTTCTGACTTCCTGAATGGTGTGCACCACCTAGGCGGGCCTATGCACATACTTGCTTCGAACTGTCATTGCGAATTTTGGTGTGGAATGCATCTTACGTGCAAAAACACTTCCATTACACCTGACAGGAATGGGTCGGTGAAGAGACTCGACAAAGTATCAAGAAGCTACCATCGCCATAGCCAGCGCAGTTGAAGTCAAATTGTTTTGAAAAGACTGTTGAAATAAATCCCAGATTGCGACAAACGTGCATGACAACTGAAAGCGACAAGGTGGTTCTTGGGTTAACCACTGCTTATCACGAAATTGACATAATGTGCAGGTACGTCGATGAGTGTCCCCATCGATATCACAGGCAACTGACGAGTGTCTTTGTTCGTGCCGGTCTCATGAGTGCCTCCGGCACCCCCTGCAAATTTAATCAAATTTATAAAAAGCATCGAAAAGGAACCCTAAATTAGAAGTTTTACATCTCTTCAGATGGTTCACGCACACGCCCCACGACCCGCTGTCGTGGGGCTTTTTTGAAAGATGCACCGCTGGACACGGATCAATGCAAGACATTTAGGATCTACGTGCTATGATCATCAGGAATCTCAGAAGCTGCAGCACGTTGTTGGGGCAGGACGTTCGATAGGATTGCCAGGTGTCCAGCCAATTGAGCAAGACCATCATGGCTCAGGGACTCCGAGCTCAAGGGTGTTACTGACGATGAGGTTCGTGCTGCCGTGCTCAAAGTCTGTAAAATAGTATTAGACAAATCATTGCCCTGTGGATCCTGACATAAAATGCTGTGCAGGAGCCAAGCCAGCTGAGTGATCGGAACAGGAGGCTGCGATGAATGGAGCACAGAGGAAGGCCCATCCGTGTTCTCAATTCCCTCTAGGGTGTCATAGTCGCGGTATGGATGAGGATCTTCTGGGACCCCAAAATGGCGACGCCAGTAGTTGGCCAATTGGGACGCCTGACGCCAGCCACCAACTGCAGATCCATGCCGATCTAACATGACCAACGATTCCGTAAAAGAATTGTTCCATGGAACGGACACAAGTGTGTCCCGATGAATCTTCCACCATCAGTTCGACCGAGCGCTTGCCGTACTCAAAGATCTTGAAGGTATGAGTGTGGACCAAATTTGTTCTCTGATGGAAACTACCATCAGACACAGCGCTGGGGATAAGGGGCTTCCCATAGGACTGCCACGGCGCTGACGGACGCATCTGGGACCCAAAGCGAAAGTTTCCATGTCCAAAGCCGTCTTGATGAGAGACGGTACGTCTTTAATCACGATCTTGCGGGTGACGTTGAGGCGTCGGAACGTGCGACCTTTGATGAGGCCACCAGGATTGTTGGATTTGCCTGGATAAGACTTCGTTGTCACCAACATCCATGTGAGGACGAAGGAAGTCGAGGAGCATATACCACGCACCCAAAAACCGAGCTTGGTCGATGCTATAGTGAAAAAAACGGCCAGATCCTGGCTGAACAGGGTGAGATCGCAATTGACTGGAGCTTCTTGAAGAATCTTAGGAGTGTGTAAACATCTCCAGAGGCGAAATGGCTGGGGCAGGCCACTGGGATGAGTTGAAAAATCATCCAGGCCAGGATGTTGGGCATCGGCCGAAATGGGGAGAACGACATGATAGGTCGTCCGCTTTGATAAGCTTTCTTCTTTTTGGCCAGAATGTATCCCGATGGGAGCTGGCGTCCCTTTCCAATAGCCCAGGGATAAGGTCGACCATAGGATGTCTGTAAAGATGAGACCAACGAGGTTACAAGGGCTTGTGGGTTCTGGTGAGCCGTCTCAAAAATGGAGGCGTCCATGAAAGTTGTCTCACTGGCTTGGAAGTAGAGACACGGGCAAAAGTTTCGCAAGGACGAAGCGTGTTTGTCCTCACAATGAAAGATGACTCCGTCAAACGTAGACTGGAGATGACTGGAGGGAATTGGTGGTGGATTTGGTGATGTGGTGAGTTAAGTGGTTAATGTGTTGTTGCCAAAGGAGTTGAACAAGGTCGGAAATATGGTTGGTGGGCATGGAAGGCAGGCCATTGCGCTTAGTCCTTGCACGAAGACCCTGGGTGAGGGTAGCTTGGTAGATCTTGGTAGTCTTTCTTCGTAGGGAACACCTTGTTCAAAAGAGAGCACTCAGCAATGACGGCAATTTCTGGGGGAAGAAGGCCTGCAAGGAGGGATCCTGATAGGACCCAATGGGGATCACTCGGATTGAGGGATGCCTTCTTGCACTGAGACCACTTCTTACAGCAACACTCGACGTCGATGTTGGTAGACCACGTCGTAACAGCCTGTTTGTGGTTGCAGAGTTGGTCCAAAACCGAGGCATGTTTGACAAAGATGGTCTTGAATGATGGGGCATGGCAAGGGACCTGGTGAGCCAAGACTTGAAGGTGCCATTGGCGGAGAAAGTGTTTGAGAGACTTTTGAAGGTCAGGACTGAGGGACCACGGTGCTCTCAAGGCGGAAGCACGGGGAGCTGGCTTTCCTTTCCACCAATGGATGGATGCATCGATTGCCTGTAAGGACAGGGTGCGATAGGGCTCCTGGATGTTGTTGCTAAGACGACGGAGTGCATAGCAAAGGGTAAGTCCGGTAAGTCCACCAGAACTAGATCGCAACATCTTGGTGGTTTCGAACCGGGCTTTGGTATTCGATCCTAAGGCGTGGATGATCGTCCAAAGTTCAAGATGGTCTTGGAACCGGTCAGAGGCCAAGCTAGATGGCTTTGACCACCTGTGGCGTGAATTTGTGTTTGGCGCGATGCCAGAGTGTGGCTAGTCATTGGTATTCATGGCAGGTTTTTTCAAAAGCCCTTTTCGAGGGTGGAAAAAGTGGCAGGTAAAGGGATAGTTGAGCCGGGGTTGGTACTGCTGTATGAAGGCAAGTTCCATGGCAGCGATAGTCAGCACGACGAACAAAAAGAGGGATTGGGGCCCAGACATAGAGGTTCTGATGTTCACGCCAGAATCTGAGGTCCAGTTCAAAAAATGGACACTACCAGGATCATCGCAGGGAGAAAATGAAGATGGGATTGAAGGACTTTGTGCTTGAGTTTCCTCCGGAGAAGTGGAGCTGGTCAATTGGTCATTCTGATCGCCACCGTCAGAACCTTGATGAGGTTCGTGGCGTTGAAGTTCTTTTGAAGTTGACAAATTGGAAGAATGCCCATCATCACTGCGACCTTTTGGACTGTTTCAACGGCATCGGCAAGTTGATTTGACCACCATGTCAGCTTTGGCAATGTTGGAAACGAGAGCATTGCGCTGGGCATCGGAGACAGGGGGTCTGTGAGCCACTTTGCAAAAGTACAATCGGCAAGGCCCGTTGGTAGGTTGTCGGTGAGCCAATTGTTGGAAAGACGTAGAATGGTAAGAAGGTGTATAAGAAGGCAAGCTGGATCAAAAGCTGGAGGTGGTGCAGGAGCTCCGGAACCCATTAAGGCGCGTTGGATGGGTGTGGTTTGAGAAGAGAAACTTTGTTGACCCGTGCGAAGTGGAGTGGATACATCTGAAGGGTCGTCTCCGAGTCGTTCGCGTAATTCTGCCAATTGACTTCGGAGGTAAGTGATTTCGTGCTGGGAATCTGGGTCGGTGGAACGAAGTGCCGCAAATTTGGTATTTGAGGTTTTGTCCAGTGTCTTCCCATCCTGTCGAGCCCTGACCTGAGAGACGCGGTCGAGGTCGATCCCTCTATTCTTCAACTGAGAGAGCAATTCCGTCGCAAACACCACGGCCGCGATATCCCCCGTAGGGATGAAATATATCTCTCGCCCATGGGCCAGTTTCCGAAGCCAGTGATTGTTGGCTTGTTGGTAGAGCAAGGCTGCTACGGGTAGAGCAAGAGGATCACAACCTTCAATGTCTAACTTTTGAGTGAAGGCTGAAGACCGGATCATTCTGGGAAAGGTCAAGCCGTTGACCTTCTGGTTGTCGTAGTGTTCCCAATCACCTTGCCAATTTTCATTCAGGCCAAACCCACAAACTCTGGAAGCTTCAGTTGTACCAGAGCTGGAAGGAGAGCGACGAGGTATGGTGGCGTTTGGATTGAGATGGTGAAATGGGACCAGGTTGAGAAGGTGATGGAGGCTTGAGAGGCAGGGAACATGGGTGGTGGAGGCATGGACGGTGGAGTTGGTGGAAACGGTTGAGGCATAGTCCAGCTCGGTGGAAGAGATGGAGGATTTGGAGTCATACGTCCCATCCCATAAGGTCCCGGCTGGCACGGTGGCCACTTCGGTACGTTCTGAGGTCATGGCATGGCTGATAAGGACCGGACTGCGGAGCCCATAGGGCCACACCATCTGGGAAAGCACGGGAATGTCTGTCGTTGCCCTGGCTGTTCTTGTCGATTGCGAGGGGGCAACGGCGAGCGAGAGCGGTCAGAGTCGGCCATGGTTTCAACCCTCGTGCGCACTTGAATAGTCAGCTGTGATAACTGTAACAGGCAAGGTGGCAGGCGGTGCAACAAATGGTTCCACAAAAGGACATCTTCAAGATCCCGTGAGTTCATTACGAATCAAAAAATTCAATTGATTGAAAAAGAAAAGAACCACAGTTTCAAGAAACACGAAATTTCATAGTGCCATGAGAAGGTGAAAAACAATGAAACTGACATCGTATGCAGCAGTGAAACTTGAATGAGAAGGACACATCAACAAGTGCAGAAACAAAAAGAAAGAAAGAAAGAAAGAAAGAAAGCATTCAGAAACACAAACAAGAAGGTTTCACAGGTTGAGGCAACAGTGCTGCGACACCTTTTACAAAATTGGTTGTCCAGGAAATCCTAGAAAAGCAGAATCCGGTTCTGAGAACTTGCCGCGAGGCTAGATCAGCTGGTATAATCTGGAAGTTCGTCATCTTGATCGGTTGAGCCAGCAGGCACACCTAGTGGAAGTGGTTCCACCGGTGGTTCCTTGGAATCTGACTGAGGGCCCGACTAGAGTGTACTTTTCTGACGTGGTGACTACCCCCACCAAGGGAATCTTCAACTGAGACTGAGCCATGTCGTTACCTCCTGCACTGAGACTCACATGGGCTTCTCTGCCCTTGTAAAGGGCTCCAATGAGTATTGGAAGTTGACCCTTCCCTTTCTTCGAGGCTCTGTCCATCAAATCCAAGGCTGCCCATTGGGGCACCTGGGTGTCAGGTCTAGCAACCTCTATCCCCAAAGTGTAAGCTCCAAAGGTTGGAAGCCAGCTCTGCTTGGGATCCGGGTTGAACGTCCAGTGACTGAGGTTCCATGGATCAGCGCCCAGGTGTGGTTGGTTTTTCCACCGAAAGGTGGACGAGGCTCTCTCCAACGCTGGCATCGGAATTACCAAGGCGCTTTTCTTGGCAACTGGAAGGTGGAGAACCTTTGCATGACAAAGGTTGACTGAACAAGGACATGGATAACCAGCTTGATCTTGTGAGATGGGATGTCTGAGGCTGGTCAATGTATGAGTAGCCGACTCAAGCAAGGCTTCGTTGACCGTTGTCAGCGGTCGTGGACGTTTTTGTCAGGAAGTTCACAAGCCGCCTGAATCCTGGATCTGTGGTTCAGCGCAAACTGTACTTGAGAGATCCATTCTTCATGAGAGGAGTCCAAACGGTAGACTTCGCCCTCTTGAACTGGAGCTTCACGGTCAGAACGATGAGATTTCTGATCTTTGGATTCGCCTGGTTTCTGAGTGTACGCAGGCTTATAGGGAGTGCGAGAAGGCTTCTTCTTGCCTTGGGAATGATGTTGAGGATGGTTGGAAGATTGTTCACAGTGGAATAGAATAAGCCGTAATAGGCTTTGACTTGGAAGTGGACTGTACCGCATGGAGACGGACTTGATGGGACTGTGGGTCGTTGTAGTCATAATTGTCGTGGTGACCGGATTGGTCCCATCGGTCATATTGACCAGAGGTCCAGCCATATTGTTGGTCTTGGTTGCGGCTGGCATCTTTAGGATAAGTCCAACCATAATGAGAGTCATCTATTGAGAACTGGAATAGGAATGGGATTTCCATCCGTAGTGGTGTTCATTCCAAGGTCGTCGAGGTGGTGTAGGTGTTCTCGTCCGGGAGCGTAACCTGAGAGACCGTTCTCATGGTGAATGCGAAGGCTGTCGATGACTCTGCATGGAATGGGTCGACCTGGCACGTCGACGAGGTGGATTGCGATGGGTGGAGACAGGTCGTTTACCCTCACGGTGGTGGTCCCTGGCGTGGACTGGCGTGGTGGGGGAGAACGACGATCTGGGACAGGTGATCTTGGAATGTTGGAAGGTTGTGGGACGCCAGGTGGCGCCCGTAGTGCTTAGTGGTTGTGACGAAATGGTAGGAGGAGGTGGTGTCGGAAGGGGTTGAGGTGGATGCGCGTCTTGAATTTTCTCTTGAGAGTGTTCACCAAGTCCTCCTGGAACTTCTGACCATCTCTTCAATGTTAATTGGAAGTGAACTGCTAGTCTTCACTTCCGGTTGAACCTTCGGTTGTGGAGGTTCTGATGGTGCAGGAATCTGTGGATTAGGTGATGATGAAGAAGGATGTAGGAATTGTTGAAGTTGGTGGATGTGGGATGCAGCTTGAGTAGCGAGTTGTTGATTGAGCAGAGCATTTTGCTGCTGCAAAGATGAAATCTGAGCTTGGGACGGCGCCTGTTGTTGCATCTGAGGGTCACCTCCACTGAAACGTCCACCCATGCAAGGTGCTGGAAGACCTGGACTTGCCATGGAGGTCCACATTGTTGCCGTCATCTGGCCAGGATTTGGCGTAGAAGAGCTCATCCATGGTCGAAATGGCCACGGGAATGGAAACATGGCCGGCAGTAAAATTGCCAGGTGTAAGAATTACAATTACAAATTACAAAACATTTCAAAGAGTATGATGCATCCACCAACCAGTGCAAAAGCTCGTGTTCAGGCTCAAAGGCCCTCCAATTTCAAGTCACAACCCTCTGGACGGCTTACGTGGTCAACCCTGCGAATTGGTGCGCAATTGAACCTCACCAGAGACCATGAAGAGAAAGAAAACCACACCTAAAGTCGTGAACCTGCCTGGACATTCCATCATGTCGCACTTGCTGGGACAAGCTGATCACTCTCTCGGGCAACGTTGAAAAAAGGAAGGCTGGCGCAGCTGACAACTACTGATCTTTGAATTCAAAAAAGGTGAGTCCCCAAACAGCGAGCAGCAGTTCAACAAAAACGACACTCGACACGGTGAGAAGCGAAAAATGGCCGGCTGTTACACTTTACTTAGACGAATTACTAGGTTAAAAGTGTAAATTCAGAGATCAAGTCGAAGGATCAAGCACCCTACCTAGACACGTATTCCCCGAGGGGCTCACGACATCTTGCCGAACCGACGTGAGTAACACACTTGCTCAGAACTACCATTGCGAATTTTTTGTGGAATGCATCTTACGTGCGAAAACGTTTCCATTACACCTGACAGGAATGGGTCGGTGAAGAGACCCAACAAAGTATCAAGAAGCTACCATCGCCATAGCCAGCGCAGTTGAAGTCAAATTGTTTTGAAAAGATTGTTGCAATAAATCACAGATTGCGACGAACGTGCATGACAACTGAAAGCGACAAGGTGGTTCTTGGGTTAGCCATTGCCCATCACGAAATTGACATAATGTGCAGGTGCCTCGGTGAGCGTCCCCATCGATATCACAGGCAACTGATGAGTGTCTTTGTTTGTGCCGGTCTCATCAGTGCTTCCGGCACCCCCTGCAAATTTATAAAAAACATTGAAAAGGAATCCTAAATCTGGGTCCTGGGTATGTATTCTCGCACATTTTCGTTCATTACAGTACAATGAATCTATGTCTCTGCGGCGGGCCACAAAATTTGAGGAGGAGAGCTGGGAAGCAGCGGCAAAAAGCGAGCACGCAGCCATGGAAGCCAAACAAGTGCTTCGGGAGGCCGTCCTGTTCGTAGATACATACTGTATACACGTAAAGTCATAATTTCTGTAGAATCATGTAGATATTTGATGATTTTTGTACCTTGACGCAAATTGTTTTATGTTTGTCCTCCGAGTTTTACATCCAACTGTACCACAGTCTCAGACCTATCTTCGGTTTCTAGTTCCAAAATAGGTGAGTATGTTGACGGCAAGAGTGCTGCGAGCACTATATGACACTGGCATGCACTGGCGATGTCGAAAGCATGTGAAAGCCTTGAGCCTGATCTCAAATGTCTTATGACATCTTATGACGGCACTGCGAGCCTCTCCCTTCCCAAACCTTTCCCGTTGCCCAACGTTTTTCCAAACTCTTGGACAGTCAGAGATCTTGTTCCTTCCGGGCAGGCCCAAGAAGGTGCTGCTGATGAGGCCATAAGAATCCATAAGAGCTGCTTGTTGAAATTGTTGAGTTCATTTGTTGAATTTGGTTTGAAATTTGTTTGTTCATAATTCATATTTGTTCATCACAAATTTCACTTTAGAAGCCGATGAGCATTAGTTTGAAGGGACGCATGTACGCATTTGTTTTTGGTGCATCGGGTTTTGCCGGATTAGATAGCAGTATATAGCAGTATGTAGCGGTGTTATCAGGCTGTCGCAATCAGTTTTCCCGCAGATTTCATTTTGCTGGTTATCAGTTATCAACATGTGGTGGTGTCTTTCCTTTGTAATTACAAACCAGCCTGCAAGCTGACCTGGCCTCCAGCTTGTTTGAACCATGGCAGGGTCTGCTGTAAGACCTTCCATGCAGAATTTGAAAATGTCATGAAAGTACAGGTATTGACGTGCAGGCCAGTAGATGAAAAAACCACGGGCAGATCTCCAATACTCTGCCAATATCTATTGAATCTATTGATAGATTTGATACTTGAAGGATCTTGAGGTGAACTGTGCATTGCAGGAGCGGCTGGAGCTTTTAATGGAGCAGGCAGCACGGCTGGAGGCAGAGGCGACAGAACGAAAGCTGCGAGCTGCCGAGGCGCCGATTTGACAGAGCAAAAATCATGGAAAGATTCGGAAAGATGATTTTTTAAAAAATAAAAACATATGAAAACATATAAAAGCAATGGCAGGGTCTTGGATTCGATGGAAAAAATGCATAATAAATGGACTATGGAGACTTTCAGAGGAAAACTCCAGGTCGAAGAAGGACTGTTATACAAACCTTGATTCCACACCTGTGTGGCGTTTATCACTCCAGTACGCGCGAGCGCAGTGTCGTGGCAGGATCAGTTGGATTGGGAAATGATTGGCAGAAGCAGAATGGAGAGGATATACAGTCATATGATATCATGTACTGTGCTGTCTAGGTCTAGTCTACTTTCAATGGAACATGAACATGCAAATATGACAATGTGCTGCGTAGTCCAGTAGATTGATAAGTCCGTTCAGTCGTTCAGTCCGGAATGGCCCAAATGGCAACCTCAGGAGACTCGAGCCATTGTACTTCTGAGTTCAGTGCAAATTGTTTGAAGTTTGTGGTTTTGCAGATTGGTTTTGTGCTGTTCCTCCAGGCAGAAGAAGCAGCCAAAGATGGAAGAGCAACTTAACTAATGAGCACTGAGTCAGGCAGCACGCACTGCTGCAAGTCTTCAAGCCATGCAGGTTGGACTTGCGTTTCTAGAAGTAAGATCAATCAATGGTTTTGTTCAGTGGTTGATGACTTTTGTTGCACAAGAGAGCTGCTCTCCAGCTAGCACTAGTGGGCGAACAGGCAATCATAAGTGTTGTCACCTAGCAAACATTGATATTGCCTTTCTGTTGTCACCAACACAATGCATTTCTTTGAGGGTTCTCCACGACGCCAGCCAAAGTCTATGCAGGACACAACGCAATATGAGAAATGAGTTAGATAACGTTACACTTGGTGGTGCTTTAATGGCTGAATACTTTAGGATACTTTGGGCAACCTTTTCGCATTGTGTTCATCGTGTGCACATGTCAAACGAGAGCTTGCTTGACCAGTCCTGCAACCCCCATGGATTCCTCCTTTCCTGGAGACATAGGAAACACGAGTGCTCCGAGCGGCCTGTTCATATCTGTTCGACAGAGGCCGTTGCACGGCGATTTGGCATTGATGCTATGGGAAGCCGCTGCAACATGCTGATGACGATACAGGCCGAGTGTTGAAGATTGTCGAAGTATTCTCAACATAGCCAGCGAAACATGGCAACTAATAAGGTTAAGAAAGGCAGGGGTGGGTATAGTATAAAGTATATTGTACGTAGAGCTTCGCACACCGGTGGTGCCATAAGGGTTATGTTGGTAGAGTGAGTGTAAGTGTTGATCATGTTCTGCTCTCTGCGAGCGTGCGCTCACAGTGTCATATTCCTTTCGTCGCACAGCTTGTAACCAGCTTACCACGTAATTATCTTGTTTGCTCATTTTGCTGTCGGCAGGGGTCGACGGATGTAAAGTTTAAAGACTTGACAAACATCAGGGGAGGACAGAGCAAACCGGAGGGCGCTAAACCAACCCTGGAGGAGGTCATCTTCACAATATCAATTCTGTGTGACACATCCTCCGTGAAGCCAACATTATACAGAAAACATCAGAAAACATGAGTTGATTGAAAGTGACTCTGATGGGGATCTCACAAGGAATCAAGGAATGGTGTGTTGAATAGTGCTAGAGTAGCACTTACGGCGTCATGGTGCGTTGTTGCAAAATGGATGTAGCTTGAAGATGCAGGAATGATATGCATGAAGCATCATGAAGCATTTAGCACAGTGGATTGCTGAGGTTCCCCTGCAGCAAAAGAGACCCGCCTACACACCAATGCCTGCCCAAGTAGGCTTTGCAGGACAAGAAGTAGATATCTTGTGTGATGTTGCGCATTTTACGGACGGCTATGCCACACTATGCCTCACTTTTTTTACGTCCTCATGAAGTGTTTTCAAGAAAAATGAAGACATATATGACGCGCATGTAGACTTATGTAGAGCAATGTTGGAGTGCGCATGATCGTTGTTTCAGTCCCAACTTTGAAGCCTTTTCAAGCTCATTCGGATTCTAGATTATTTAAGTGCCTTGTTAAATCTAAATCACTGTAGATTGGTTATGATTGATTGATGCTTGTTTCCAGCAGGGCAGTTTTGTCTTTTACAATTACCACACACTGTCACCCCTTTCAGTAATTTTCATTCGTTGTTTTTGCGGTCAGGAGATGTGTGTGGCATTGATTTCGGCACCACTAACTGTCGTGTTGCTCTTTGGCAGGACGGAGGCGCGACCCAGCACAGGGAATTTGTTACCATCTCCTGTCCGAAATAATATTCATTGTGATTTGTTTGGCTCTTATCTGAAAGGTAAAGCCCCAAGTCCCAAGCAAGTAAAGAAACGATCAAGTAATGCAGATGCCGGAAACCTTCGCAGAGGTATTGTTCCTTCATGTTCCTTCTGTTAGCAGTCTTTCTATGTCTTTCTTGCTAACCTAAAGTGGCTCTCAAGCCTAATCCCATCGACAAAACTCTGCCGAGTGGATACTGGGCTTGTCAGCCATGGGTCTGACTATGAACTATGAAGCATCGCGAGCGCTTTTTGTTTGATTTTTGAATGCAAGCAGCTGCCACGGCAAGGAGCCAAAGTGCTCCCGAATTCCCAGGGAAATATCAATACGCCTTGCTGTGTGGCTGTCAAGGCCCGATCCACAAATCCTGAAAGGTGCCGCAATATTCTTGTCGAACCCTTTTTGTTCTTCTGTTTCCATCATGTTTGATCCATAATCCATGTACACATGCTTGCAAGCTCAGCTTCCATTTTGAAGCAGTTTGTTTCAGTACAAATTGCATCAATTTCCAGCAAAATGCTACACTAAGTCACTAAGTTAATATGCTTCCTTTGCGGCAGGATGGAAAGCTACTCGTTGGTGAAGCTGCCAAGTGGATTCTTTGCTGCAGCGGCTTTTAGTTGGTCAGATGGTCACTATGGTCCCTAGCGCCAACAGGGTCGAAAAAAATCTAGAACACTTGTTTCCGATGTTTTTTTGTGATCCTGCTGAGGAGCAACGCGCGTCCTGAGAACTTTGCCCCTGGGCTTTTGGAATATGGCTAGCGGCTAGCGGTTTGGAGCACCCTTGGCTCACTGCAATTCAGCTGGTTTTTTGCAACTTGGAAATCAAACTAGTCCGTGTTTGGCGGTGAAATCAAGTCTCCTTGAAATTAAACGACCGGATCTGGTGAATCTGCTGGGTGGATAGTGAAGGTGTTCTTGTTTTGTGGTTTGAAGCATTTTGAAACTTGCAAGCAAAATACTGCTTTGAATTTGACGTGTGTTATTTTTGCGCGACTCTCAGCTTGGATTCTTTCTGTGATGAGGTTTGCGGTCCGAAGCGCTTTCTGGGTCGCCGCTGGAGTGAACTTGTTGCAAAGCATGGGTGCTTGGAAGCTCCATTCAAGGTGGGGTCAGCACCTTCAATTTCTTTTTGACAAGCAATGTCAACATTGGCATGCAATGCGGGGCACTTTCATAATCTTTCATATATTTCATGTTGCCCACAGGGTTGTGTGGTTGAAATGTTCCAGGAAGGGAAAGACGATGATCGACCACTCATAAGTTTGCCTTGCGGACCTGAAGGCCAAGAGACGCATGTCTTCTTTAAAGGTGAGGATGACTCGTCGTTAACTTGTCATAGATTACGTTCAGCCTCTCGCTTAAGCCTCTCGCTTAAGTTGAAAACTCAGAAACTTTTGGCAAAAATCAAACCGTGCTTAGCCGCAACAAAACCGAGACAGTGTAGTAGATGTTTACACCAGGCACAGATTGTTTCAGGCATATAAGCCAGGGAATGGAATTTCTTCGCGTACCCACATGACGGATAGTGAAGCAGTGACTCATCAGCCAGTTCCAATTCATTTGGTCATATTTGATCTAGCTAACCGGGTTGGGTTCAAGGTTGCCACATCGCTTGTGACCCTAGTCTCGGATTGGGATCGCTCAAGTGACGGGCGCAGTATTTGATGGAGCTGTCCGGATCGCTTGTGACCCTATTCTGGAGATTTCTGGAGACATCAGCTCGCAAGTGAGGCTTCTGACCTTATTTGGTCCGCGGGATCGCTTCTGACCCTATTTGGTTGGATTGCTTGTGCCTGTTTTGAGCAATGAGCTATGTTCGCGTGACAGGCACAATGCTTGGCGGAGGTTTCTGGATCAGTCAGGCTGGAGGTGAGGTCGGATGAAGGCTGAAGGTTCCTGAAAGTTTTCCACCCGACCTTCCACCAGAATGGGCGGACTTCCACCTGAATGCGGTCACAAGTGATCCCATGAATAGCCATGAATAGGGTTAAAGCGATCCGGCTACCTGGGTACAGAGCGCCACTCGGGTTTGATGTAGGACATTTAACATCTCTTACCTTTTTGAAGGCTCGATGGGTCAAAATAGTCAAACTGGTTCCAATGACGTGGCAGCCCAGGAAATGTTTTGAATCCGAAGAGCTGGCCAAGGTGATTTTGCAAGATGTCAAGCAGGCCTCGCTGGCCGGGTAGGACTCAAAAGTTTAACCGACGACACGTTCAGAGAAGGAATCAGGACGAACTCAGACAGGAACTGCACACCACAAAAATGATTCATATGATTTGGGAGGAAACCTGAATTGGAAGTTCGTTCGCTGGTTTCAGTCAACAGGAACATCTTCCAGCATTTCAGAAGCTGCTCTTGCACAGGCGGCAGAAAAAAGAGCACGGATCCTGATTGCTTTTGCTTCTTGCTCGATCAGGTGGTGACTGATCACTTGGGTGGTGCGAATACAAAGGCAGCACTTTGGGTGACATTTGGGTGGATTTGTGCTGAGATTCAAGCACAGGTTTTTTTTCAACAAGACCAAGTGGCACTTGTTTACAACAAAGAGGTTTGCAGAAGTTTGCTTACCCCTGTTCCATTGTGAGCTTTAGGCTGGATACTGAATTGTTTGCTTTGGCTAAAACGGCTATGCTCTTTATGTCACATCTTTTTTTTGGTTTCTAGGCCTCTCACCGTTTGTATCCGTTTGTCAGATCATGTCAGATCATGTTTCTGCTTCTGTACCACAGAGATCAACAGAGCAGATGATCAGATGTGCTCACAATCTCTTGCAGTTGGGCTGTGTGCTCACCGTGCCGGGGCATGCTAATGACACGCAACGACAAGCGACAAAATCCGCTGCAGAAGCGGCAGGATTCCAAGTCTTGAGGCAGGAAGGGTTACAGCCCCCTCAAAAATAATGAAAAACTGAACTGAACTGGAATTTTGCGACAGGATTGCTTCATGATTTTTCATTGTACCTACTGTACAGTACACTGTAGATGTAGTCAGGAATCTTTGTGTCACCTCGGAATAGTTTCATCTTGCCATTCGACTTAAGTCGACACCAGAATTCTCTGAACGCCCTCAGGGTTTTGCAGGCATTTGGGAAATGTTGAAATTCAGGACTCCAGTTTGATATACATTCGGCTTGCTGTATGCTGAGAAGTCCATGGCAGGATCATAAATGAGCCAACAGCTGCAGCCATTGCACATGGCCTCGCGCATCTTAGATGCAAGAGGGAAGAAACCTTCAGAGTCTTCCAAACTGTATAAATAGAATTAAAATATATATTGATATGATATAAATATCATAAACACTTTTATAGTCCATAAATAAAATTGTCCATGATAGATCACATTTGCATTTTCAAGTTGTTGTTCAACTCCGTGAGACACCAGTGATTAAGGCAGGGAGCGGCGGAACGCAAGGTTTTGGTGGTTGTGGCCTAGTAGCGTCAACGGAATGGTGTGTGGGCAACGCAGCACATATCATACCCGGAAACGGAAAGAAGGACAGCCCATCATATGTAAAATATATCACGCTGTAGTACCTCTGTAGTCATTGTCAGGTCATTGTGGTCGTCCCCCAACATGTCATGAAGAACCAAAATGGCTGGGCACAGAGTCTGAGATACAATCAGCCCAACTGGGATGCTGCATGTGTTTGACAGTAATCCCAAGCAATCTTTATCATTAATCATCAATGGGAACTACCAAGAGGCTGCGAAACAGTGTCTTTGTTGATGTTTTGTCGATCGCAAAATCCATGATTGTTTGGCAGGCAATGAAATTACAAAAACTTACATCTTTGCAAACTTAGTCTTGTATTCACACATCGTTGTACAGGTACAGGTACAGGTACAGGGAGATGTGCACGGCAGTTCGTTTCAACTGCAAAAATTGAAATAGTGCATGGGGTAAAATTATTGCTTGGTGCGATGGGTAGTTGAAGGATTCCTTTTTGCCGCGTCTTCATAAACTGCCAAAGCTGTTAAGGACATGGGTGCTGGTATGACAGACGTATCCGTGCTATCCATTGAAGATGGCATCTTTGAGAGTCTCAACTGCAGCACACAGGAAATGCAGTGCTATTGATCTCGCTGCCAAGCCACTCCATATTCCACAGAATTTGCAAGCGGATGAGGTTATGATGCTGTTCGTCAACTGATATGTGCATTTTTTCGAAACATGTGGAAACGAGTCCTTTATTTTTTTTGTCATAGCCTGGATTTCTGCAAATCGTGTTTGTTGAGGATACTTGCCACCAATGGCGCGCAGCTGGGTGGCTCTGACTTTGACGAAGCCCTGATGGTGGGAGTCATGTGCAATGAACACCACGCTCCAAAACACAGGGACCATCGTTTTCCAAGACTGCAAGATGTTCTTCTTGGCTGTGTGTGTGTGTGAAACATCTGAACAGATGTAAAACTTCTTCCTAACTGGTATTGTCATTAGATGCGGGGGGGCAGTGAATCTCATTCTATCCACTACCCAACGAAGACGGTGGTTTGAGATTGTGATACCGGGACTGATCATCCCGACGTACCTGCAAAGCGTTTCAATTTCTGGACATGGGATGCGGCTAACCCAAGAGCCAGAACATCGAGGTTGCACACCGCTACATGGAGATCTACCTTACATCAATAATCTTGTTTAATTGCATGTTTTGGGATTCAGTTCCCGACGGATCACTTCAATGATCCAGTTCTTTTCTAG
>Ga0126342_10003149_pt1 | contig 26950 bp, 25 predicted proteins | sample Cyp1metagenome_FD_92528 | JGI IMG/M metagenome (GOLD analysis project Ga0126342, IMG submission 92528) | Coral microbial communities from Lord Howe Island, Old Settlement Bay, Australia - Cyphastrea 1 metagenome | ecosystem: Host-associated > Invertebrates > Cnidaria > Coral ...
GATAATTGACCGTCCCACACCTGCCACACAAAACGGACTTGAAAATGTGATCCGTGGTTGACCGAAATGGGTGTTTTGTAAAGCTTTCAAGAAGCATAAACTTTGTTCCTCCTGAAGTATTAATGGACTACTAAGGGAATATTAATTGAATATTGGTTAATACCCTCAGGTGTCATCAAACATTTCTAGCTGGACAACCACCGGAACTAAATGAGCAGTTCGTAAAATCGGAAACTATGGGAAAATCATCGGTAAATGCGCAGTTAAATGGGACATTGGGTATAATGGGAACATCATTGAACCGAATTGGAGATTTTCCAGCCAGCACCAGAGGGTAACCCTGGTAACCCTCAGATTTCCAATCCAATCGCTTCGGTGGCTGCAGGATGTTGGAAGAACGAACAGAGGTCACAAATTCGACTCCTCTCGCGTTCTTTGGAGAATCATCTGTGCAAATGGAGATCAAACGGAGATCAAATGGATGGATATAACATAAATATATATCATCCATTATTTTCATAGGAATTTCCCATATAAACATATATAAACCATCCAGCTATTGGGTACCCATGACTATGGAACCCCCATAACCGGCGTAACATCTCTCGATATCCGGGAGCTCGGCCGGTCACCGCCGGTCTTCCCCATCCTGTGCTGAAAAGAAGGGCAACTCCTGGAGCGGTGAAAACTGAGCGCTGTGTCTGGGTAAATTTCTTAACTGGTTGGTGGTGAAGTGTTGGTTAAGTGTTGGTTATAATGTTTGTCACTTTTCTGGTTGGTGGTTGACCTAGCCCTCTGAAAAATCATGGAGTTCGTCAGTTGGGATAATGACATTCCCAATATGATGGGAAAAATAAAAGCCATGTTCCAAACCACCAACCAGCTAAGTGATCAAATGTTGAATGTATTATAATACTTCACGAATCAGAAAAACTGGGCTTCTTCTTGGGATAATTCCCTTCACCATCGTTCCAGTGAGAACAGTGACGTCATAATCTACTCAGCAGATCCCAGCAGTATCTTATGAATCAGAAACTGATTTTACGTGCTACGTGGCAGACATGTTCAAGTTTCCTTTGAAATGGACCCTGCCGGTAACATTCTTCATATACCACTATCTTTGAAACGGATTTTTCTAATGCAGTATCTTTGTGGGGCTCGGCAGTACCCCAACAATGGGTGTCTTGTTTAACTAAATCAATCATTTGCCTTGGAGGGTGATTACCTGGTTAATTAATCCTGCAAGACTGCAAGACAAAGTTCTTGGCTGGCTAGTATTCTGTTTATATATATACATAAATTCCAACGCAAAGCAAAAGATTAAGTTGTGGACAAAAACCGATTTAAGGTTTTCCACATTCTCCAGCCGCGCTCCGGCCCGCCCGAAAGGCCCTTAAGGGGGCCACCTCTTGGAATCGACGATAGCGCGTCTTGAAGCCCTCTTTAAGACCTGGACAGCCCGACGTCGATGTCCCAATAGATTTAAGCGCTTAGCTTTCCGATTCGGGATTCATCAACTTCAAATTATATGAAACCTATTATCATCTGGGATTATTACATTGCAATTCGGGATTCATCATCCCAAATACAGGTTTGTAAACCTTAGACCTCCTTTTTCCACTGGCTGTGAGATTCATCATCCCATCCGGGTTGACGTTCCTCTGAAGTTTGAAGCCACCGGACGTCTTGCTGATCCCGATCTCCAAGGGTTAAAAGTTGGTAATGTTTTTTTATTCCATTAATATTGATTAAATTTTGGTTAAAAGCTCATGAAGATTCTCAGTTCCACAAAATTTCAATCAAAACGCATGGTCTTCTCCGTGACAACTACCATGTTTTACCACCATGTTGTGGCAATGTTTTTACGAAAACCCATGGCTTTTTTCACCATCCGTTCCCCATCTGGCACTGTGAGGTGCTGATATTATATCTATATAATGCATAGTAGATATGTATGAACATATTTCTGGGTAGGTATGTATGTATGTATGTATGCATGCATGTATGTATGTATGTACGTGCGTACGTACGTACGTATGCATGTATATGATATCCAGTATATTATATATATGTATATAAAGTATATATATGTATATAAAGTATATATATATATAAAGTATATAAAAAGTAAATATATATACACATGACATATCAATACATATCATGCATGTGTGCGCGTACGGATGTAGATATATGATTGCATAACATCATACACAATACATTTGTATGTGTATATATAATTATATATATATGTATACACCAGTCCTCCAGTTGTGTCGGTGCTGTTTAGATTTGCATTTTAAGTATGTTCAAGTTCTTTTCTTATCTATGTCATTCTATTTCTATCTCAACAGAAAATCTGGAGCACCAACCCAATTTTGGGCTTGTTTTGTTGTTGCCCCATACCTATGTATCCTTTTGTTGTCAAATCAGTATCTAGTGTTGATAAAATACTCCGCAGGTTGGTTGACATCCCCTAGGTTTGTTGGCAAGTGTTGATAATTGTTGGTCAATGTTGGTTAACTGCTTGGTGGTGCAATAACCATCTTGAAACATATGAAAGTCAATGGGAAGGATTGTCCCATATATTATTGTGAAAAATAACAAATGTTTGAAACCACAAAGCAGTTCATGTTGGTCACTTTTTGTTAATATTGGTTCATGTTGGTGACACACAGTCCACCCCATTTAACGCCAAGCAACTCTTCAACATGTCCTCACTCATGCGGCTCCCGTCACCCTGGCAGCCCCTTTTTTTTGTGGGCGGTTCATGTTCCTGAAAACTCAGGATATCTGCATGCATAGCAAAACTGGTTGGTGGTTGAGCCACCCCTCTGAACAATATGAAAGTCAGTTGGGATGATGACATTCCCAATATATGAAAAATAATCCAAATGTTCCAAACCACCAACCAGACCATGATGTAACAGCAACTATATAAAGTTCAAACCACCAAATGTGGATCGAGGATGGCAGAAAATGCTTGGGATTGCAGCAATCATTTCACGGCACTGCGAACGTGATAGAAATTATACCAGGAAATTCATCGAAGCCAATCCTAGCTTTCGAGGCCCATATGAGTTTTCAGGAGTTAGCAGCATCCAAGCGCTGGCAGTGGTTTAACTTTTAAGTCCATACTGGAAAAAAAACACGTCGCAGCATAAGCAACTGCTTCATATCTATCCTATGGTCGTAAGTCCTACCTCTGGCGTCCAGCCTTATATCCCATCTATTGTCAAGTGCTTACAAACCTAGAACAAGATTTGGTTTTTGACCAGATACAACACAGTACTAGTTGCAGTGGTTGGTCATAAACTTAACTTGTAGCATCTTGTAACTAACTTATTTAACTTTGGTTTTGAACCAAATACTAGCTGGTATGAGAATCTAGGTGATCCGTCCATCCCGGGATTTCGGGTGTCTTCCATGTTCAACAGGGCCTAAAAAGATGTCAATCATTGAGCCCGGGCTACTGGCACGTCGTGCCATCTCAATTTAAGCCAAACAGGTAGTTCGTATGGTTTCATATCGTCTTGTATCATCTTGTATCTATTACGAACTCTATGCTCTACTCATACGATGTATTGTATCTACCATTGTCTCTCCGGTACTCAGTACTCAATGGCCATTTGAGGAACCAAAAAATGGCCTTTTGTTTGGTAGTAACGTACCTCCCATTGATCAAACATAGCAAGCGCTGGACAGCTCCCCCATTGATCATGGATTCCCAGCGAGAAGTCCCAGTTCCACCAGCGAGACGTGACCTTGGGAAGTCGAGCACGATTGGACTCCAGCCAGTCTTGAAAAACGTCACCTGTCGTCGTCGTGCGGAATTTCACTCGTACTGCTGGAAGGGGAACACCTGTGGGAAACCATGGGTTTTACATGGTTTTTATATGTTTTTATAGTGCTTTATAGGGTTTTACCATGGGTTTTACATGGTTTTTATATGTTTTTATAGTGCTTTATAGGGTTTTACCATGGGTTTTACATGGTTCATTTCTGGAAATCGGTCGCAAATTCAATCCAAGACCCCCCATGGATCCCCATGGCAATGGCCATGGCAATTGCAGGATATGGTACGTCAAAGAGCCATCCCAAATACCCTCTGGTTATGTCAAAATAGCTATGTTTCACATGGCCATTGTTGATTTACCTATGTTTCACATGGTGATTTGCCAGTTCGCTATATATGTTGGTTTACCCGAGGCTACTAGCCAACGTTGTTTCTTCTTCCGGATATATGGCCATTTGATGCCAATCTGCAAGACGGGTGAGCCTGTTGAGCTGTGCCTTGAGTATAGAATTGGGACGAATTCGAGCACCAACCAGTACAAGCGGTTGAATTGCCATTCCATATAGATCTATGCATATGGTGTTGGTATCTTCACTGAAATCTAAAGTGGGTCCGCAAGACATAGGACGCGTTTTAGATATAGCATGATATAATGTTACTATTTTGAGTTCCAAGTTCCGAAGGTTAAATTATGACTGGAATTCTCTGCGTTGCTGACTGTATCACTGCAGAACTTCATCATGACCAGTTGGTTGGTTCTGTTGTCTGGGTTTTAAGAAAAACAGGGATCTCTCAGATCATCTCAGATCCATTCAAATGACATTTTAGATACCCCTTTCGATTCATCTATCCAAGTTAGGTTTTTGCTGGTATCGTGCTTCTCCACCATGTGGTTAGAATAAATGTGAATATCCTTCAACAAACTTACTCAGTATTGTGGTAGATGAACAAAAATGTATGGCTGCATGGCTATGCATCAAAACCCACCAAAACCCTTGTGTTCACCCTTCTGAGTAGCTGATTTTCATGGATGTTCATCAAAAACCACATACAACAACATATTAGGTACAATAGGTTTTGAATGGTTTTGAATGGTTTTGAATGGTTTTGACCCATCCCACAAGCAAATTGCCACGATCCCGTGGCCGCGGATGCACCTGTCTCCTCGGAACGTTTGAACCTGAACAAGGCACTTTTTGGCCGGGGATGCACCGACTTTGGGACTTTGGATCCACCGTATTTCTGCTTGGTGCTTCCGCTGAAGAACCCATAGTTTCAAATGTGTTTTTCTTACTACAACTCGACCATCAGTGGATTCCATGGTTGATGATAGTCAAGCCCTACCTAAATCATCCAAAATCACCTTCAGAAAGTATTTGAAAATAGACAACCCAAGTTTTTCAAGTCACATGATTGATTGGAAGTCGACAAACCATAAATCAATGTGACATTTCATGGTTTTGGTTTTGCTTTTTGAACATCCGGTATCCAAAAAAAATGATGTTTGATGATCCACTTCCGTTCAATAAGATTGCCATTGGAGTGTATACCGATACCCTATTCTCGGACACGCGCAACTATCCTGGTATTTTTCTGGTTGCTGGTTTTAACCATCTTGAAAAATATTAGTCAGTTGGGATGATTATTCCCAATATATGGAAAAATAAAACATGTTCCAAACCACCAACCAGTTATAATTTATATATCTATCCCCTGATACCCATTGTTATCGAAATATCTCACTGGTTCTGTGCAATAATTCGGGGTGCATCCCAGTTGGCAAGCGAGTCCATATATGTACATACATTCTATATACCATAATTGGGATATATCCCACTAATCCAACTGGGTTATTTCTTAGGAACATAACTTGCAGTTGGGTTGATTGACCCGTATACAAAACTGTGGGGTGCATAATAAAAAATCCACAGGTTCTACGCTCTGATAATCAATCATGGCAATGGAACATCCTAAAAAAACGCCACTTCTCGGGGATTTTTCACCAACCAGGACATCCCCAGCTCCCTAGCTCCACCTCTCGGCACCTTGGCGGATGGTTTGACCATGCCGACCATGGTGGGTCCATGTGCATTTCACACCAAACTCTTTGGATTTTAATCTTTACTGTAGCTGGTTGGTGGTCGACCTGCCCCTCTGAAAAATATGAAAGTGAGTTGGGATGATTAATTCCCAATCTATGGAAAAATAAAACTCATGTTCCAAACCACCAACCAGTTAGTTTGTCCCCAATGGATGGATCCAGTATGGCTTCTGGTTTCACATTTACCTTCAACTTCTGGGTGAATTTTATTGCTATAACTCTGGTATTAAAAAAAAAAACACATTATTAGATATGGGAATCATACCATGGTTCTCATGATTTTATGGGCTATTCTGTATTCTTGTGTGGTTATAACAATGTAATCAGGGTCACAACTACCCTCTGCTGGGATTAAACATTATATGCTCCCTTTTTTCACTATGGCAAATATAGCTACGACTGGAGTCGTGGGCTTCCAGTTCGCAAATGAAATGATTTGGGCACAGTTTGTTTTTTTTTACACACTGGAATTCCAGAATCTATCAGATAGAGTAACCACTATTTATGGCATAAATTCTGTGCAATCCCCTGAGCAACCATCAGATTTGAGCACATTCATTTTGGAGATCTTGGAACAATTCCCTTGTGTCTTTCCACCATTTATCGGCTTTGGTCGTTAGGTAAGTCGCTACACATCTGCAAAAAGGAGCTCCTTCTTGTTCAAGATATCACGGGCCAGTCTTACACACACTTGCTCACTCAGAACTGTCATTGCGAATTTTGATGTGGAATGCACCTTGCGTGCAAAAACATTCCAATTACACCTGACAGGAATGGGTCGGTGAAAAGACCCACAGAGAAGCAAGAAGCTACCATCGCCATAGTCAATGCTAGATGAAATCAGTTGGAAGCTGACCCTTCCCTTTCAACTAAGCCAAATCGTTCCCACCTTGACAGATTGCGAAAACCGTACAGGAAATGAAATGGCAGAGACTCAAAACTCACGTCACGCCGGTTCAAGGCTTAGCCGGTTGCAAGAAAATGATGTTGAAATCGCAGGTACGTGACGAAGGCGTCCCTCCGTCATATCATCATGGAAAGGCAGTGTCTGACCATGCATCCACCCCCTGCTGTGAAAATAACAGCAGAAAAAAAAACAAAAAAACGAGACCGTCAACTCGTCAACATGTAGAAGTTTTACATCTATTCAGATGTTTCACACACATCCATCTGCTGCTTATTCCCCGATATGCTGTTGTTCTGTAGTGTATTATACAATGTAATATAGCATGCAATATAGCATGTATGGTATCATACAATGTAGTATACAATGTAACATATCATACGATGTAATATATATAATATACAACGTAATATACGATGTAATATACAACGTAATATACGATGTAATATACAACGTAACACAGAATTAATGTAATATAATGTAACATACAATCCAATTTACAATACAACGATTCCCATTCTATGAACGATGTTGTATGATCTTGTAGGACCCCCAATAGTCAACTCGCCCAAATGTTTTTCAGGGGACCATCGCAGGGCTGCATCGTCAGGGGACCGCATATTTTGGTCATCTTTAATTAACATTAAAACCATCGAATTTTAGCCAATTCTGACTCCATATTCATATCCTTTGTGACTTTTTGTGGCTTGATAACTACAACTCTTGTGAGTTACTCACATGGAGTTTCTCGCAAAGTCATGGAGGATAAGTACTCCAAATGTGTGGCTATTTGAAAGAGAAAACATGAGAAAACAATGGGATGCAGCGGGGTTCCCAAGTTTCAGACAACCCGGAATTATTGGGTGACATGACTTGACATGGGTCCTGAAATTGACTGCTTTGGTAATGATGGTGAATGATGGTGATATCTACAATGTCAGCTGCAGGTCCGAGCTGCCAGTAGCTTTGCTGGTATTCCCTTTGCGGTTTCCTGCGAGGGTCGGACAAGAAATATATCATCTTTTAAGCGGATGCACATTTTTTGGCTCGTCTACCCTCTGGTAATTTGTTACATAGCTATTGAAAATCACAATTTTTAATGGGAAAATTCACTATTTCTATGGTGATTTTCCATAGTTATGTTAAATTACCAGAGGGTAGACTGGTGTGGATACCACAAAAAAACGGCCCTTTTGATCGGGAAAATGGTGAGGCTTTAATCATCAAATCTGAGGGTGGAAAACCCCCTCAGTATTCAGACACCAATCGATGGCTGGACCCCATTTCAACAGGAAATCCACTGAAAAATTGTGAATAATAATAATAATCATCATCATCATGATACATAGGTCTGAAAAATTGTGAATCCTCTTGTAAAAGAATGGGGCTCCCCAATTTTCTCCAAAAAAGCCTCACAGATCACCCATTGCCAGCCTTTAGCCTGTGCTCCGACGCTCCCAACAATCTCATCGCCACATAATGCAAGCCCTCGGGGTGCAGTAGACAAACCAGGTAATGGAGGTCCCATTTTACAGATAAATCAGGTAAATCAGGTGAATCTTCTGAATTTTCTTGTGTTTCTTTGACAACCACCAACATACTCAGTTGGATCTTGGTTTAATTTGGAGATCCCGTGGGGAATGCTAGATTTTCATGAATTTTCAAGGTGTAGATGTTGGATGATGAAGTGGATGAAGTGAAAGCCACCTCAGGCGTTCCGAGCCCATAATTTTTCTCATAGGATCCCAATATATCATAATATACCCTCTGGTAATTTAACATAGCTATGGAAAATGGCCATTTATAGTGGATTTTTCCATTGAAAATGGTGATTTTCCATAGTTATGGGACAGTTTACCATAGGGTATCCCAACTATTCAAGTACAGAAGGGAGGAATTCAGACACTGCTAATGACATGACAGTCCAGTGCACCTCAGTACATTAAACCCCATCGAAGCAGTGAAACCATCGCCGGAAGCATGGCATGGCCTGTGACTTCGGAATGTGAACTAGGTAGGATACATCCCAAGGTAAGCAACTGCATTGTAGTCCAGTGAAATGCTATTATTATACACACACATGTGTATATATATATATATGAGATGTATATTTATATAATCGTAAAACCTTATGTAGCAGGATTTTGCCCATGAAATCTGTTGTCTACTACTCGCATTTTCACAAGCGCACTGAGACTTGACCCCTAATGAGCCATAATGATATAGAATGGTAGTGGTAAAAGTATGTCAACGTTCATCTGCAGATGGCTCCAATGATTTTTTTTAACTTCGCACTGCACCTGGATATTTGGTGTCGAACCATAGACAATCTGGCTGAAGTCCAATAGCTGCCCAATCATAAAGAACACCCAATCCGGAACGTCTTCCTCATTCAGCATCATTTATGGGAGATAATGGGGGAAAACTAGAATATCTGACAAATCATGTCTTGTCTGAGTAAATCAACTCCCAGTGAAAAAAGGACCGCTGCTTATTCAATGCCATCTGGAAACAACCACCAGCTTTTATGGCCACTCTTCGTTTCCCTGCGAAAAAATAAAGTACTCACGGTATAGTCTATGTTCAGCCGTCTTGAAGTCAAACAAAATCTGTAGGTACTGTGGATTCCTGTAAATCCGTTAAAATTCATCCACCATTCAGCAAGATTTGTCCATTTTTGATCCACACCGGACTAGGCCTCCTTCACTTTTCTTTTCCGTGCTTTGTATCACTACTGGTGGCTCCTGTTCCCGGTCTGTTCTGTTGTTTGGTTGGAGATGTTTATCCAGGTGTCTGTCTATCTATCTATCTATCTATCTTTCTTATCCTGTCCTGTCCTGCTGTCCTGTCCTATCCTATCCTATCTATCTACATATCGCTATGACTTGCAACAATGCCACAAAACCAGCCAAACTTATCGTTGGGACCAAATATGTGGCCAATCGATTACCAATATATAGGGATTTTACCTGCAACTCATATCAAGGTTTCCCGGAAAAAGGGCAACAACCTGTGGGTTGTTAAGCCTTGAGGATACAGGTACATGGCGAGCCATACGCCAGCACCAACCGCATAGGACTCAAAATAAAATGAATCCGGGATGATTACATTAATTAGGATGGGTTCCTTCCAAACAGTGACAACTTGTTAGTGAATTGGATTCGTACCAAACATCCCAGATTTTGTTGCAAATCCGGGCAGAACATTGCACACATGTAAATCAATATATATATATATAGGTATATATATATATGTACAAGTTTATGTATATGGACATGTATATGTACATGTCCGCGTACATGTGCGTATACAAAACAATGTATGAATGTATGCATGTATGTAATGCATGCAATGTAATTATTGTGTGTATGGTATGTAATCTATGTATTACATGTATTGTATGCATTCTATGTACATAATGTATGGTATGCTATGCAATACTCTGCAATGCTAATGCTATGCTATTGTATATGTATTTGTAGTCGTATTTGTATTGTATTTGTATGTGCTTTGTTGCATTTGATTTGTATTGCGCTGCAATGTATGCATGTATAAACATGTATGTATGGTATATTTCATTATTATTTATCGTGATTTATCGTGTGTATATATATATAGGCATATAGGACACAATCCCAAAATAGACAGAACAGTTGGAAACCTCAAACGATGCAGTAGTAAGTGCCAGTAAACTTCCAAACAATGATATTTTTTCAGGTGACATCTATGAATCTATACATCATACTGTGATTGCAGGCTCCTGGAGTAGTGGCAGCTCCAAGTTGGGTAACCTGCAAAGCCAGATCCATGGACAATCCATTGTTCCCAAGGGGATCGTTGGAAAACACTAATAACTAATAAAGGATACGATTGATGTGGTAAACGCACCAATACACCTCCAATGTTTGGAGGTCTTATACACTTACAATCACCAATTTAATGATTGGGGATTGGGTTTACCACATTCTTGGAAGAAAACATGGAGAACATTCCTCTCAACAAACCATGTTCCATCTTAAGGACTCTCAAAAACCTAATGGAAGTGACACTTCGTTTGGCAGAATGGAGGCGGTCAGCATCCAAAATAGGAGTGCATCTGAATCTGTGGTGGTTCCAGTCTGCGGCAAGGACTCCCTTTTCCCTTGTGAAAACCCAGAACTCAGTCTTGTCGAACGAAGACTATGACAAATACATGACATGGTAGAAACTCATCTCTCAAAAAATAATCCTTTGAACCAAACAGTTTGAAGATCCTTCGACTCGAAGGACACAATTTCCACTCCCATAACCAGATGCTTCCAAATTACATCTCTGAATGCCACATGCAAGAAGCGCTGGTCAGGAGGGCCATTGTGAGCATTCCGCTTGGTTAATGTGCTCCACAACATATTTTGAACCCATGTTGAGGCATGGCACAGGTTGGAACACCCGGTTCAGTACTGGATTTGTTCATTTCGGGGTCCCTGACTGGGGTATCTGGGGGAACGACATTTCCAGTGATTCATCAAAAAAAAACTCGAAAACCAGCATTATGCCGTTTACAGGCGTACATGTTCGTTCACCTGCAAAACATGTGCGTTTGCAAGCAGCAAACCTCGAAAAGAAATGTTTATATAGAAACAAATGTCCGCGGAAGACCACTCAAGTATATTTGTGTATGTCTGATTCATCAGAATTATTCGAGTCATTCAGTTTACTTGCTGGTGCCAAACGCAGGGAATGAGGGAATGATCCATAATCACTAGTATATATTCATCCCATTCCCCCATTCCCTACTAAGCCACCAGTAAGATTGTGATCCATCAAACCTTTGAGTCAGTAGAGTCCTTCGAAACTTTCGAAACGGAAGGCTCTGAAGGCTTGAACTGGGGCCTTAAAATAACTCTTGGTGTGATGACATGAGCGTTTCGTTGGTTTCGTTGGTTTTCAAATCAAGTTTTGGTTCGTAAACCATTGCCTCACAGGTGCACATATTATAACCATATCCCATACCCATAGGATCCATGTATGGTATATATACTAACATTGGGGGTAAATTGATGGTAAATGTTACCATATATAGCATACATGGATCCTATGGAATAGGAAACAATCTATATATATGGATATCTTTGCATGCTCCAATTTTCCAAAGTTCCAGATAAACTCCTCAGGTGTTCCCGGGCTCGAGAGCTCCGCGCCTGAAGTCTTCAAACGTAGGGGGATCGAGAGCTTGTTCCTGCAGGATCGGTGGGCAAAGCTGGGATCATTTGCTAGTCAGAATCAAGGGCACGGTAGTACAAAAAGGATCAAAAAGGCACATGTCCCGTTTGTATTGTCAGGGTACCCTCTGGTAATTTAACATAGCTATTGAAAATGGCCATTTATAGTGGATTTTCCCATGAAAAATGGTGATTTTCAATAGTTATGTTAGTTTACCAGAGGGTATGTCCACCTATTTGACCCAAACGATGGTGTCCACCAGTCTTCCACAGTGTCGACCGGATCATCTCTTCGCATTTGATCCAACGTTTCCAGGCGCGAAAAACCCTTCTATATCCCTTCTACCCTCTGGTAAACTAAGATAGCTATGGAAAATCACCATTTTTAATGGGAAAACTCACTATAAATGGCCATTTTCAATAGCTATGTTAAATTACCAGAGGGTATATGTTTCCGGGTTGCCACACCTTTGCTAAAATCCGATCCTTTGCAGAATGATACCAGATGATACCCTCCAATCAACTGATGTAGAGATGGATACGTATGAATGTATTCAGGAAAATAATCTACATTCGGACGGTGGCTTTTCTGTGTCTATGTCAGCTTACTGGAGAATATTGACATATGGCTATGGGTCAAAAATTTGTCCAGCCTGGGGACCACAGATTTAATGATTTTAGTTTAGTATTAACATGTATTAACCATCCAATTATCTGGGGTTTCCTTACCCAGTTTTGACCCATACCCATATATTCACTGAAGCCATGTTTTTGTTGCTGCTGCGATGATCCAGTTGGTTGATGGTTGATGGTGATGCTATCCCAAGGGTTGGGTCCTTCATTGAAGTCGACATCGTCGACATCTTAGCAGCGATCATTTATTGCTGATCTTGACCTCCAAGTCTTCAGGAATTCCAACGTCTTCCCTTTCTGATTTGGAGTTGCTATATGTAGTCTATATGTGGCTTTGTCTAAGCATAGGGTACCAATGGGAACCCCGTTCCATCCACTGTTTAATCATCCTTCTCCCTGTTAAAATAGCCATTCATTGGGACAAACATCATCGATTTTCAGGCATCCAAACTGGAAATAGTTGCTTACTTAAAGTCCATAGTGTCTCCATACTAGTTGGTTAAACGATGCTTAAAAATCCCATTCTCCCCATTCGTTGGTTAAAGGATGCCCATGGTCAGCGAAATCCCATGAAACATTCCCAGCCAGTATACCTATGAACCATCATGAAACATCCTCATTTTTGGGTTACCCATGGCCAGTTACAGCCACAGCCAATTTAATCTCAGAGGATTCCAATTACAATCCCTCCCCTCACATAAAACACCACACAAAACCATGCGAAATTGTATGGAAATTAACGGAAATTACACATATTTGAGACCGTAGAATGGTAGGGTTAAATCATATGAACGGGGGATGGGATTCTCCATTAGAATCCATCATTTCAAAAAATATCACATTGTAGTCTCTAGTTCATATCCACTAATGTTGAAGCCATTCATGGAATGGTTGAAGCTATGAACAGTGGGATAAATGGTAAACTACCATTCACTATCAACTTTCATGGGATTAATGGTTGGTTGAAGCCATTCTCTGTTCGCGAAATCGCCAATGAAAACTGAGCCCTTCCAGACCTCCAGCTTCTGGATGCGCACCATGCTGAAGGAGCTCGGGGCACCTTGGCACAGGGAACTGAAAAAAGAACCAACAGAAACACGTGCACATATATATATATATATGTATATACATGTGGCCACATATGTAAATGAACACCGTATATAAATATATATACATTGTACATGAACACCATATATATATAATTACATGTATATATACGCGCATATTATATATATATGTATATGTATGTATATGTATATACACATGTATTCTGTATACGTGGGTATCTCTGTGCATGTATGACTTGCAATGTAATCACACACACATATATATATACACATATGTATGATTTACACATACCCACACAAAACAATTATATACACATTGTTTACATTTGTTTACATAAAACAGGATATATGTGAATGGTGATCCCCCACAAGGACCTAATTATATACCTTGAGCCACTGTTTGGCCCTGCTTCAGGCTTGTGCCCTCTAGTAAACTAACAGAGCCATGGAAATTATCGGGTTTCCCTTGGAAGCTTCTAACGGCCAATTGGATAATTTCCAGAAATTGGATAATTTCCATTGGATAATTTCCTCTAGTAAACTAACAGCCCTCCAATTTCTGGATTTTCGACATGTCGACATCTTAGTTTACTGGAGGCAGTCATTTCGACATCTGTGTTATCCTGAGAAAGTCCAAATTTGTGCTTTTTGCATTACCGATTCCGATTCGGTGATACAAATCATGTTTGATTGATGCATCATTTGTTATATACCATGATGATGTTTTATTATGATTATACCATCATTTGTTTTATACCATGATTATGATCCATCATTGATGCACCATCATATCATTTGTTTCTACCATGGTTTAACATCAAATCAAAAGTGTTTGAATTTCTGATCAACCATTACGGGTCAGTGTTCTATCATTTCTTGTCCATCTCTGTGGCTGTGTTGCCCATTTGGCTGTTCGCCAATTCTCCGTTTTGATCGTCATATGGACATGTTCCTTGTGGGTTGGGTCATATCCCATGTATCACCCTTTTCTTGTTGGTCAACCCCCACGTTTCTTGCTCCAATACATTGAGCGCACACGTTTCTCGCATTCCATGCTTGCTGATTTTTCTTGGATCGTTACTGCAATTAAGTTAAACCAATGTATTGTTGTTAGTGAACTATCAACTTAATTCCAACCAATAACTAACAACTGACAAAAGTTAACTAAGTTGGAATCAATTGTTAGTTTTTGGTTGGAATTCCAACTTCGGCTGGTGAAATCCTGATTTGGGCTGGTTTGAGATCCCAATTGGGCAAGAAATGAGCTCCTGACTTCGCGGTCTCTGGCGATGGACCACATTGGGTGACTCCATGCCTGTCCAATTTCTGTTCCTAAACTCTGGTTGTATGCGAGTAATAATAGATAATTTCAACCCCGGATTAATAAACTTTATTAATTAGGGGGGTACTCCTCCAGTAATCATAATCTGATACTTAAATGGTACCCTCCCAATTAAACAACTGTTTGGGGTTTATTAATCCAGGGTTGACATTATACTACATGTAGTTGCAATAACCATCTGTGACAAATGTAACCATTGAGATATATTATGATTATTGGCAAACTACAGTAATAGTTCATAGCATATAATATGTCAATTTATATCATATGCCATCTCAATATATTTTTATAGTTGGCGATCGTAAAACTAATTGGTTCTGTCAAACTGCAGTGAAGGTTACCTTCCAATAAAATGGATATATAGTTGACACAGTATGATAATGATATCCTGATTAATACAAAAAATATCCCGAGGTGCAATAGGAAAAAGTGATGCAGTTGGAAGATCCAATCTTTCGATTGAAATCACGTCCGGCAGCTCGAGATCCTACTCTTGATGGAAATACATCTCTGATATATATATATATATAATATGATACAATATGTACATATTATATACTAGGCATATATATATATATCGACATTCAAAGTACAATCTTGAAGCTTGAGTCTCAATTCTGGTGCTCAAGTCTTGCATTTTCTTGTTCGTATCGGTTTCCCTGGATATAGGATACTGTACCCCAAAGCTTAGAAATAAGCTTCCCATGAACATTGCCATAAATTTTATGCCCATCACCCATATCGAACATACCCAAATCAGTAAATCACCAGTTTGATGGATTTTGGAGGTTAAAAAGCAATGTCAGAGGGTTAAACCTACATGTTCCCAATTGTTGATGGTTGAACTGGTTGAACCCACATTTTTCCAGTTGAAAACCACACCCTTGTGCCCTGCCTCTGGAAATTGATTGAGCCACCTGGCAGGGAAGGATCGATTCTCCTTAAGGGATCATCGCACGTGATCGAAAAAGTGTCCTTTGTGATCCTCCAAGTTGGTTAACCAACCACAGACGGACATGAATTCCCGTTTGTTGTTTTCGGGGCGTCCACATTTTGGTACTTTTGACGTCAAGGAACAAGACGGACTGCTACGGTTCACAACCAAAATGAATCACATGCGAAGCTATGACCTCCAAAATTGGGGTTCGATGTTCGAAAATACAACGGGCCATCATGGGTCACCTTTGTTGCGTCTCACCTAAATGATCTGCTCCTTTCCTCTAGTGCCATCAGACATGTTGAAGCCACCTACCCCTCCCAACCCGTTCCATCAACTGGAATCATCGTTCCAAATATGCGTTGTAAATGAAGTGATGCCTAAATCACAAACTGGTCCCATTCCCCTTTGACTACGATGAAAATTAATACTCCAAAACTTGGACCTTGTTGATATAGAAAAGACATGCTATTTGAGATCCTGTTGACTTCAGTTTTGAGCCATGGTACAAATGAGATTCAAGCCCTCAATACAAAAAATGCCTGCTAGGATGTTCATCATTGTGAACGCCTGTCAACCATTTGTTGATTACCTTGATTCGTGTGTCCCAGTTGCCAACAGTCTTCATATTAATGGTGACCTGCATTCGGATCATTGCTGCGATATGTGTTAATTATCCCATTCATGGAGCAGGTTCCTAATGTCATTTTCTGGTAAATTTTGGGATGGCTTCTGATTCTAAGTGTTTCTCACAATAAATATCAAATAACTCATTATTAATAAATCACACTCAAGTTATCTCAAGTTCACAAAGTGGGGAAGAAGTGGATAAACCCAAAATCCTTACCGCTACCCAGCCGCGATTTTACCATTCAGCTGTTCCGAACGCCTGGGATGGAAGCTGCGAGGCGCGTCTTCGCTGTAAGCCCCTTGGAAAACGACAGATACAGACCGGGAAGGTTCCGGGACTGTGAGAAAACCAAGGAAAATCATGTACCAATGATGTACAAATGGATACAAATGGTGGGTTTTCGGCATCTATCTGAATTCACTAGAAGGCAACCGCATATCATGCTGTGTCTGGGTCACCTACCAAAACTATCCCAAAATATCCAAAGTAGTGTGTAAACCGAACAGTGGAGTTCTTGAACTTTGTTTCAAGAAGAACCAAACTTATTATCGGAAGTGTTGCTTTGACGAAACTGACTGCTTCGCAATGGTGGCTTCTAAGTTCAAAATGTCCAGGTTATATAAAGCCCTGGGGTCATGGTTTCGCCAAGCCAACTCAACCAGGGAAAATATTTCAATGTACATTCACTTAATCACATGAATGGGTTTGTCTGCAAATTGGATATACATGGATATACCTCAAAACATCATAAAACATCCATTTCGTGGAAAATCACTAATCATGATGAACCATCCAATTTCGGAGGTATCCTACTTCCAAACAAACCCATCTCAATGTGCAGACACATGTAAAGCACCATCATATGCCTCGATGAATTGTTATTGGTTGTACCTGTTCTACCTCCATGTTTGTTGCCCATCCTTGCCTCCGACAGCTGTGCGTTTTGTGGTGTCAACATCTGTCAAAGAATCATCGCACATAACAAGGATGGACAATTCATGACAATTCAACAGATTTCAAAACACCCTCCAAATTTTGGTTTGGCGTACTCAAGACATCTCTATGCCGTTCGCTAGCGGTTGACATCCCATGAACAATTATATGGCAGTGTGTCAAAACCTTGTACCCCTGGTGAACATCAAAATAGCTGGTAAATGGATGTTCATTCCCCTAAAAATTGTATTACTAGGTATTGATCCATAGCCATATACTTCTGAAGTCTGTTGGCAATTTTCAATGCCACAAAGCTCCCATCATTTCCAGGTTCTCCCACTGGCTGGGGCTTGCCAGCGCCAGCGGCGCCAGTGGCGCCAGCGGCGCCAGCGGTGCTAGTGGCGGTGCTGGGGAAAGAAGCAACGCCGGCGATGCGGGCATCGTTGCACGGCGGTCTTCGGGCCATGCCATGCCTGAAACATGAGGGCCTCAGGTGGCTTCAGCCTATCCTAAAATATCTTAAAACCATGGATGTTCATCATCTTCTATTGATTTGTCTATGATATTCACCAGGGTTGTTTGGGGTTAATTAATTGATAACATGTATTCTATGGATCAATCATGCTTCTGGATTGAGAGGTGCTGAAATATGTTTTTTCTTGGGGTAGGTGAAATATTCTCAAATGGGGATGGAAAAGAGGGCCACTAGCCGCACTAGCCAGACGGTCCTTTCAAGCAAAACCAGTGCCCCAAAGTCTGACTCGTACTCATATTCATGCGTGGGAGCTTGGCTCATGTCCACTCCAATAATAGATGGAAGCCACAATTTATGGAGGCAGCTAACTCCTTGGAAGATATTGACTGTAACTACTACGTACAGCTACTATTACATAAACCCATGATTTGACATGCTGCTGAATTCTTATGACTCTTGCGGTCTGTCTTCGTATCCATTCTTTGAATATGCTCCATATATAAATGGGCCCGTACTGGGTACGGGTCAAAACCTTGTACAGCACAAGTAGGGTAGTAAGAAAGTACTGCGTAGGAATTTGAGGGGCTCGGCTCCAATCTTGGGGGATACATCCACTACCTTAAGCATTTGAGGGACCCTTCCGTAGAGCGACTAAATTCTTCAATTATGACTCTATCATAGAGCATATTCTCAGTATGTCTGACTCAGCGTCTTCTTTTCAAACCCCCAAATCCCCAAGAACTGCAAACTAACCGCTGGGCACTGCAGTAGGATCTTTTTGGTCTTCAGTCTGGAGTTTGAAGCTCGGCACTGCATAGAATACGAAATTCAGAAAGTGACCATCTATTCCCATTTTTTTTGACAATTGAAACTCGGACTGCGACCCTATCTAAGGATGTGCATCAATCCAACTCAAAGCTATTGACTCAGCCACCACCACACACACTTACCCCATGTAAGAAAACAATGAAAAATAAAGTCGTTAGATGTCGTTAGCTATCCACTTGATATGTTAAGTAGTATAGTAACAACTGTTTTTGAATTTTGATCACACTGATCCATCGACTGTTGAGTAGCTAAAGTCTAAACAAAAATAAACATCACGGTACAGTACCTGAAACCATGGCCACGGCTGAGCCGCCTGGTGCTTGCGCAACACCCAAGGGGCCACCTGCGATGATTGGATGAAGGTAGGCTGGATTGAAACTGGTGTAAACAGGATGTCCTACATTGATATGAACTTGATGTCCTACATTGATGTTGATTTGATATTCAAAATCTGCTTGGTGTTTTATTGGTCAAAGTCTGGTGTCTTCAACCCGATCTTCGTCCGTTGGGGATCTACCAAATGTGGCAGACTCAAAGAACTCCTCTGCTCACCGCCAAAAGTAAAAATGAACATGTCCCCGGCATACTTGTGATGCATAAATAACATTACTGCCGAGTAATCATTGTGAAATAAACCGTGAGTGTATGAGGCTTCCTCCAACAATATCCATATGTTCTTAGCCAAGAAAAACCGACCAGGAACAACATGGAAAGACCATGGTCCAGGGAATCAACTTGCGACACTGATTTGTGCTACGTGCTACCTGGAAGCAAATGCTATGATCCACAGACTCACCACATGTGGATCGCAAGTATGGATATTATGTATACAGTATATTATATAATATATATTAATGTATGCGTATATATATATATATATTTATACACCATCTATACATGTATATCATATCATGACATATCATGTATGTATATTGCTAACTGACACATTCATCACACATTCATCATTCATGTTTCTTTACCTTCCGGATTCATCCCAGCAGAATATGTCATAATCCCCAGCCAACAGCATTCGAACTCTGAACGACCTGCAATTGGTAGCACATCCTCCACGGAATCTGCCAGGGCAACGAGCACAGGAAAACCCTGAAACGTGACTTTGGAAGATGATTGAATGTTCAAATGTTCATTTTGGATTCGTTTTAATGTTATGTTGAATTCCGGGGATTGATTTTGGATTCCACATATTGATTTGACAAGATGCAACTGACCGTATCTTGTTTTTCCCTCACCAAGTGGTTGTGCTTGATGTAAGGGTAATTCCTACTTTGTTCAGCGACCCGTTGACAGATTGGTGCAATGTTTAAAACCCGCGGTCATTCCATGAAATACTGGTTGGCGCTGACAAATTATCGGGATTACTCCCCAAGAAAGTGGATATCGAATACGCTTTTGACATGGTTAGCCGGTTAGCCCCTGAATTCGACCCACGGGGGTTTAAACCCATTGATCCCTTGTTGACATTACACATCACCTTCAATCTTATGGGCCAGAAGTAATTCATGTTGGGATGATCCACCCTAACCTAGCCATCAGTTTCCCATGGTGAGATCGATCCAATGATTTCCCGGTGAAAATAACGCCATTGTGGTGTGGTTTTTCTCGTGTTTTTCCCTCCATTTCTGGACAAAGCCAGAAATCATCATATCATACCCTCTGGTAAATTAACATAGACCCTGGCAGTTGTCGGGGTTGGAAGACTAGTTTCCATTAAAAATTGGTGATTTTCAGGGTCTATGTTTATTTACCAGAGGGTATTGTTGGTGATATACAGGATATCACAGTATATCCATAGTATGTCCCATATCCCATGTGTGCCATGGTCAAAACATGGTATATGAGTATGGTCATCCATCTCATAATTGGAATACCCAACGGAGGTACGACATCGTAGGACCACCCCCTCAATATGGGAAAATAGCCAATGTTTTGACCATGGCACATATCACATTCCAAAACATATCCATCATTAAATGCCCATAGATATCCATGGATACAATGTATATATATATATAATTATGTATATATATATGTCCATGGATAATTTATGACAAGATCATATACAAATCACAATTATCACGTTGTACCCCTATCATATATCCTCTGGTAATCTAACATATCTCTGAATAATCACATGTTTTACATATGTTTGAGAATGTTTAAGAGCTAAATCATCATCTACGACTGGGTCATGGCTTCCATAGCAAACTGGCCCAGCCTTCCAGTTCGCTGCCGCGGCGTGCCGCTTCCTGGGCCTGTACACGGTGATAACTACAGTTGTAGCCCTTAACACGTGTAACTGGTTTGTAACCCCATTAATAACTTTAGTTGCAGGAATTATCAGTTATAATCCCATTTAAAACTTTTAAGGGCCATAATTGTAGGCTTAATTTATATATATATATATATATATACCATGATGTAATGTAGTGGGATATGGACACACAACCATACCCTATTGTTCTGCCTGACAATGGGGCACAACCCCGCAAGTTGTGGAAAATTCAACAGGAACCATGATGATAAAGCAGCGAATAAACCACGGTACCCTCTTTTCAAGACAATCCTTCACAATAATTTCTTAATCCATATTATTAACATTTACAACCATGCAATTGATGAACATCATATACTATCCCAAAAGAAAACATGAAACCCAATGCTTTCCACGAAAGTCATCCTCCAGAGCCGGCTCTGGAGGCGTATTTTATGACCTCAAACTCCTTGCAACTTGTGTCCCTTGATCAATGCAAATGGATCGCCGCTGGATTATTTCTGAATTCTCGTTGAACCTGGATGTGACTTTTTGCGGTCTCTTAGTGGCTGAATCCATCACAATTCGCGCAAAAAATTGCTTGTCATTGGTGACCTTGTAGAGAGGTCGAGAGGTCGTTCAGTTTTTCACCATCGGGTTTTTTGGGTACAAAATGACCCTAATGTTTCCAGCTAGTGGCAACCCCCAGTGTTGCATCATTGCAACAACATCCGTTTAGGGGTACAAAATGACCCAACATCCGGAAAACATACTGTTTAGCTCGATGACTTTCCCTACAAACTTCCATCGATGATCAACCAAGAAAATCGCAGCTACAATATGATCATATGACACAACGGATGAGTATGTGTAATAAGGATATTAAGCAATAAACCCGCCTAATATGGATTGATGGTTTCAATCCCAGCCATTTATATCTGGTAAGTCTTTGGGGATGATGGATTCAACATGAAAATACCATCCCCATATGCACTATATAATATTAGATATCATTGGGGATTGGTAAAACTATTATATATATACATAACACATTCCTATTACATGCGTTGCAGATCAGTTTTGTCAAAGATTAAAAGGGGTCCTATTGCTTTACCATGTTTAGCCAATTTTTACTATATACATATAAATAATTATATATATACGGATCCTATAAACATATCATCTATACATATAGCTTTACCTTGCCATTCTTGCCATTCTTTCAGCTGGCCTGGGTCCGTTCCGACAGGCGCCGCAAGGCGCTGGAGGAGGGCAGGCGTCTCGCCAGAGCGGAGGCCTTCGGGACGGCCGGGCCATGTTTTTTTTCCATGGGAAAATGATGCGATGTTGGGTATAATGTGTGTGTGTATATGTATACATATATATATGTATATATATATACACCCATATATACCATGATAAGGGTATTACTATATATACCTCTATAGATATGGGTACCCGGATATACCCTGATTACATATAGATCTACAGATATGGGTAATGTTGATATGATATGATATGATATGATTTGACATGATATGATATGATACCAATTGATAATATATATATATAGAGTAATGTTGACACTGGTAAATGAACATGGTTATAGAAAATGGTCCATTTATAGATACTTGACCTATCATGGATTTTCCATAGTTAGTGTGGATAGCTGCGAAATCCTGCACCAGCTGGTAGATTGGCAAAATTCCATTGTAATCCCATAAGATAAACAGTGTTGAATTAAGTTATCTAATAGTTACCAACAGGTGCAGGATTTTGTACGTCCACAGTATGTTTTTTTTCCAGAGAAAACCATGTTTTTCCGTTTGTGGTTCGCGTGCTTTTATAACCTTCGGTTTCTCTGACCTAAATTTCATGGCTTTATCCTTGGCCCCTTGGCAGTTTTTGGCGCGTACCTATCCCATTTCCAGACACACTCACTTTAAACATTGAGTCATTGAGGTGTTGTATCTTTGATTTGCTTCAGGGTCTCCCAAAAAACCGGAACATATGCCCTATAGATTCCCTGAATCATGGATTTTCCTAGATAAAACATCACCCACCAAACAAACCCAGGGTATGGTTTTTCTGGTGGGATATTGGGGTCTACCACTAAAAACATCACTGATTCACCAGTCGCGCCGACGGAATATGCCGTCGGCCTCCCGGTGGAGCGACGGAATCATCTGCTCGCGGATCATGTCAGCCTCCGGAGGAGTGTAAAAACGTTGGTAAAATACCCTGTGGTCAACATACAAAAAACTATGGAAAAACACCACTGTTCATGAGAAAACTCACTATAACTGGGGTATTTTCAATAGCGAACTGTTAAATTACCAGAGGGTAATTTTAAATCTAGAGGAATATAGATGTTCCACATGTGTATGTAGTTGGCTGGCGGCTTGTAGAACGCCGGCAGCTTTCGTGTGTTTCCTGTCTCGGTGGGGTGGGTGATAACGTCATGTTCACACTGCGTCTAACACGTCTCTTGATGCTACTCTCTGCGCTTCTTCAAGTAACTTCCAACACGTCTCTTGATGCTACGCTCTGCACTTCTTCGAATAACTTCCAACACGTCTCTTGATGCTACGCTCTGCACTTGTTCAAGTAACTTCTAATGAAAGGGAATGTGGGATTTGCATCCCCTTGCAAAATGAAAGGGAATGTGGGATCCAAGCTGCACCCCGAGATGGATACATTGGTCAAACAATGGTTGTACAGAATGCAGACACCTTGCTCAGGTGCAGATGATGTCTATAGATATTTGACTCAAGTCCTGCAACGCATGTGAAACAAGAGAAGTACAGTCTTACAAGAAGAAATTGAAAAAAACAAAGTAGTTTGTCGTAGGAATTCAGAGAGTCAAAAAAAAAGGGGACCAAAGCACGACATATTGAGAGACCACAGACAAAGTGAACTCGCCACGGTTGGAAAAACAGGTGGCATTCTGTGAGCCGCTTACCATGTAGTCATACATATTATAAATAGTATACTGTGTAATTACCTATATAATCCTATATATACATATATTGTTTGATTTATTGTTTATATTATGATACGTCTATACACATTACAGCGGTGATCTGGGTTATTGTTGGTGGTTTTAACCGCAACCCATCATGAGAATATCCTACGTATAGTGAGAGGAATCACATGTCCCACGTAAGGGCAGAACATGAGAAGATTTGAGGCAACGCAAAAGAAACGTGGCAACATCAAGCACACATGTCCTCTATCTCCTCTGAATCATTGTCTAGTTGTACATAGTTTACTCCAACTCAGTTTGAATCAAACATGTAGTAAACCCAGAAGCTGGCTACCAAAGATTGCTGGCTCCAGAAGGTGATTGCCAGACCTTCGCAATCTATGGCTGAGGTTCTTTAGCTATATCAATGCGATACACTAGAATTCTCATGTCCATTCCTGTCCTGGAAACCAAAGAAACACAAACGACAGGAAACGGTTGTTTTGTCATGCTAGTGAAGATTCGGTGAAGATTCCCTATGTCAAAAAAGTGTCCTTGCTGGAGCAACTCCAAAAATTCCTGGTTGGTTCTTGTCCCATTCACCATGATGGACACATCCGGATCTCCGCATCAATTTTTACTCATACCGACTCAGGCTGCTGGATCGGGGTACAGCATGGTATAGCCGTATAGCCCCATGGGCCCATGAACATGTTCTTGGATGTTCTTGGCATGTCTGGAAGATAACATGTTCTTGAGTTCTTGGTGTCAGTGTCCACCACATTTTTGCTTCTTGTTGGGTAGGTAAATCTACTACTTGGAGGATTTATCAATCAGATATAGCATACTATAGCTATATCCACCGCAAATCATTGGAGTCAGAAACAACTTAGCTATCATCCAGGGGGCATCAGCTTGTGGTTAACATCAGATCGGGGCCCAGCCCCCACCTCGGGCAAGTCTCGTCCCAGGGCTTTCGTCTTCTCCGCCAAGTTGTACCTGATGGCAAGTGATTGGGAGGGCCCCGGTGTCAAACGTGGCTGGAAAATCCCTGAACTAAATGGAGGTTTAGTTCGCTGGGAAAATCATCTAGAAATGGATATCAATGAATCAATGGTGGATTTTCCATTGCTATGTTTGATTACAGAGGGGTATTTGACGAAGAATGATCAGACCCATGCTTCTTTGCAGGTCAACAAACATCTTGCTCAACTTTCTTTGCTTACGTGCTTTAGACTTGTAGTTTCTCTTGGGAGTGGCTTCAGTCATCAGTCAAGGCAGTCGCAGCACTGCTGCATAAGTAGATATCAGCATGATATGTAAACACACGTAAATTGTATATCTAACATTTATCATCATTTATCTAACCCCATGTACCGCAAAAGAGCAAGTTTTCTTAAAGAACCCAACTTGCCAACTAACAAGTTGGTTTCTGGGACCAGCGCACTCGAGTTCAATGGCCACGCAGTGCTTCGCTTGCACCAGGGCCTCGCTTGCACCGGATTTCAAGAACTGAACGAACTGGATATCTGGCTCAGTAAAAAACATCATTTTAGCAGCAATAAAAATACTTGGAACCAACACAAATGAGATGTTGCCATGAAGAAACATATTGAAGCAACAAACATATAGGAAACCATTGGAAAATCCTTGACTTGCGGAAACTGGAGCTTGATGCCCATCATGTACAGCAAGATCTGACTGGTCGGTTTTATCACGGTAAAAATAATAACCAATTTTGTGTTCAAACCATCTACAACATATCAAAGAATTGCAACATGATGATCAACTTGCAATGTAAAGTGACTACTTGAAATATCTTGAACACATCGAAACTATGGACCACATATCAAAATGGGCACAAATCTACCGCCACTATCTCTCTATATCCACCGCGATTTGGACCCCGATTTGGTTTCCGAATCGTCAAACTACCCGGCCTGGTAAACGTTAAAAGAAAGCTATGGAAAATCACGATTTCAACAGGTAAATCACCTGTAAATGGTGCGTTTTCCAGAGCTATGTAAACGTTTACCAAAGGGCCAGAGGGTATCCATTTTCAGTTGGTGATTCATATCCCCCTCTGGGTGTTTGTCCTTCCCGCCCATGCTTGTGCAGCGACAACCGGAAAACGTTCTATGTATATAAACGTTAACTTCTTACAAGTGCAAGGCGCTTCATGCAAACAAACCTGGTTGGTGGTTTCAACCCCTCTCAAAAATATTAATCAATGGGAAGGATTATTTCATATATTATGGAGAATAAAAAATGTTTGAAACCACCAACCAGAAACTGCTCTGAAATATCCCAAGAATCTGTGTCCACAAGGGCAGTGGAGGCGCAACAAGGGTAACAAGGGCAGGGAACTTTTGAAAGTGACAAGTCCTGGGGTCCTTAAGTTTGACCCAAATCATTAGAATTCACTATCTTTCCACCTATCAATCTATCAATCTATCACTCTATCTATCAACCTATCAATCTATCAATCAATCAATCGATCAATCTATCTATCGATCTGTCGATCAATCGATGTATCTACCTATCTATCTATTTACCTATCTACCAACCTACCTACCTATCTACCTGTCTGTCTGTCTGTCTATCTACCTACCTACCTACCAAACTGTCTATCTACCTATCTATCGATGTATCTATCTATCTACCTATCTATCTAATCTATCCAATCTATCTAATCTATCCAATCTATCTAATCTATCCAATCTATCTAATCTATCTATCCTGTCTATCCTATCTATCCTATCTATCCTATCTATCCTATCTATCCTACCTATCCTATCTATCCTATCTATCCTATCTATCCTATCTATCCTATCTATCCTATCTATCCTATCTATCCTATCTATC
>Ga0126342_10003150_pt1 | contig 26949 bp, 22 predicted proteins | sample Cyp1metagenome_FD_92528 | JGI IMG/M metagenome (GOLD analysis project Ga0126342, IMG submission 92528) | Coral microbial communities from Lord Howe Island, Old Settlement Bay, Australia - Cyphastrea 1 metagenome | ecosystem: Host-associated > Invertebrates > Cnidaria > Coral ...
CAGGAGGCAAGGCGACAAATGACGGCACTGTGCCAAAAGTCAGGGGCCAAGCTCGGAAAAGAACCTGTGGACCAGCAACTACACTAGAAAGCTCGAAAAAGGCCACACGTGCACTGAGCACAAGATTCGGAATGATTCGGATAGGGTTTCGAATCAGCGTAGGGTGATCAGATATTGGTCACCGTGATAAACGTCCGACTCATTCGGGACTGACGCAATCATTCCCCGTTGACAATGCGCACAATAATTTGCCTGAGCTGTCCAAAAACTACTATACCAGTGATCAAGCCTAGCCGCCTAGCCTCTTCAACTCTTGAGTTTGATGCAAAAATAAACTCTGAGAGACTTGATCTTACACATTGCAATGAAACATGTTTATGTGTTATCAGGCAGAGACTGCCGATGGGCGCACAAAGAACATATCTTCCAGACTAAAAATGGAGAGAACTTCGGCAAAAGTCATGCGCCTGGAAGTGTCCAGCTCATAGGTTTTGAGAACCTGTGCAGCATCATGCGGCTTGAATGTAACCGAAAAGGTCTTCCATCAAACGTGGGCAGTCTATGGAAAGGGCTTTGGGCAGCAAAGCTTTGGAGTTGCGTAAGTCACTCTTCAAGACGTCTCGCCTCTCGGGTAAGAAGAACCACCTGTTCTGCGAGGGCTGGCCACACAGCATCCTCGCAACAAATTTCAAGACCAGTCAAATTCTGCTGTTCAAGCCCGATAGTTTTTGACCTTGCCCTATGAAATTTCTGAAACGGGCGGCGGTGAGTGCTCCAATGTTGCAGTTTCCGGCTGGTGAGGATCCAATCAAAGATGCTGTCAATGTTCCAACATGTTCCAACATGGGACATGGGCGACATGGGAAACCAACATGGAAAGTCGAACATCGGAACATCGTCCTGTGGGCATTGAGGCGCCACCAGAAAGAAGCGCTCGGCTCCACTCGCAGACCAAGGTCCATTCTGTCGCACCTTCCCCAGATCACGACCATCCTCGTGCCCTCCTAGGTGTTGCACTTATTCAAAAAATGACAAAAAAAATCCAAGAAAACGTAACATGCTGCGTTTCATTTCACTACCCAGAACTGGTGCCAAAAAACAATGACTGTCTGTCCAGGCTCAAGCCCCTTAATTATCCTTCAAATTTGGAGCGATCACAGACTTGCTGTGTCAACCAAGAGTCGTTCACCCGAGCCGTGTAGAAAAAGCAGCAATGGATAGGGCCGCTTGGTCCCTTCGGCAGGTGGTTTGGCGAGGAACCTTCAACAAGAAATCGTGCAGGCAGAAACGGAAGCACGCACCAAAGGTCTTTAAATAAAGATATTGATAGAACAAATACCTTCGCAGGAGCCACTCATCATATGTTATTATCTTTCAGATTATATATTTTAGTATATTTCAGTATATTTACGGCACTAAGACATGGCACTCAATTATATACGTCTGGTCCCAACTTGGGGAGGCAGTCTCCATGCAATGCAGTTGTTTTAGTAGCATCCTGAAAAAAAAATAATCCGAAGGCCAGAAGGGAAATATGGAAATCAAAGTTTGCTATGAAGCCTGGAGTGCATGGGTAAAACTCGCCAATGATAGGATTTGGGGGATAGAAAATGATCTGAAATCAGTTCAACATCTACCTACTTTCACAAAGCATCCCTGCCGAAGTGACTGAATGTTGCCAAGTGGCTGAAGCCCGGCAATTGAGCCACGCTCCTCTTGAGCTGAGCTACGTGTAGACCATGGCATCACTGGATAAGGCCCGTACGGCGCCAAGGCAAGTAGAGTGGCAATACAATGCCGGGGTGTGGGACAATGGTTAGACAATCGTTAGACTAGGTGTAAGAGAAGGCAATGTCATGTATACAAATTCTAAACACATTGCACATTGAAGACTGGTAACTGGTAGCTTCACGTCATGTGCTTTTGACATCCTTCGTGTTTGTGTGTGTACACATACACACACACATTGATATGTGTACTCCAAAGACCAGTCTTGATAGATGTCAAGGGCGGTGGTTCTTTGCTCATTCCTGTTGCATTTCCAGCGGTTGCTCGCCCCAAAGCGCTTGCTATGGCAAAACGAAGCAAGATCCTCAAGTCCATTGGAGAGAACTCTCACGCCCAGCTCGCCCAGCATCTAGGGCACGTGGGCTGGAATCGTACCTGGCTCTAGTGAGCAGTTCGTTGCTTTCAAGCTGTTCTTGGGAGAACTTTTCAAAGCGCGCTGAAACTGCCTCTCCCATTGGCTTCTTTCAGCAGGAAACATGGTGGTTGGGTCAAGTCCGACTGCCACCTCTTTTCGCTGGTTCTACTTCCTTGGTTTTCCCTGCTCACAACATCCCAGGAATTTTGACGGGATTGCTGAACAGGGTCACTGCAATCCTAGGGACATGCACCAGGAGATCAAATGGTTCCCCAACACAACAGGCATTCACGAGCGCTTGTGTGATGCACCTCAGCTTCTTCAAAGTTTTCGAAGAAGGGTGCATCTCCACGTGAGCGGCGCAACTGACAACGCTCCTGGAAAGAAACATGGGACATGACCGAGCTGACCGCTGGGAAACTTGGATCATTGGGTGAGAGTTAAAAACCTTGAAGCTTCCTGAGCAAATCCATGAAGTCATGAAACCTGTTGAAGAATGTTTTGAAGATACCAACTTCACTGGGTTTGAGCCAGTTGCAGTGCTTGCTGTTTGAATTTGATGATTCCACAGAAAGCCAGTTGCTGAGAGATGGCACCTGAAGTTCTGAGGCCTTGCCAGCTTGACATTTGGCAACGGCTTCATCAAACCTGTGCGCAAGCTGCATCTTGCTGTATCCTGTTAGAAGCGCAACCCCTTTGTACTGAGCGCATCGAAGACTTGCAGTTTGCTTTGTCTGTACCGGACATGCACTGTATCTCTTTGCACATAAAAAGTGGATAAACAATAGCAACATTTTACATCATTTTACCACTTTTCTTGAGGATCATGGGGGAGAGCATGGTGATATTTTAAGCAGCAAGCTTCAAGCGGTTCAAGAATTGCAATCAAGAAACTCTTCTAAGAAGACCTGGCATCTTTGCTCCACCGGTGTAGCCTTGGTGGGCTCAGTGAAAGGCCTCTTGCCCTCCACTCGATAATTCAAATCCTTGGTTGCCGAATTAGCAGTGGAAGCATGGCAACAATCACAATGAGTGGTATGAATGCGTAGTACCCTGACCCCTTTCCCAAAACAAATGGTTTGGTGGCAGCACATGCGAACAGGCTTGGCTTTCTGACTGTGAAATGGAATGTGTCCACGCAGTGGTGGAAAGCATCTTCGTTCAAAGGGCGTTGCGCAAGATATGTGGTACAGAATTCAAGTACCCTGTTTGTTGTATCATACCTCATGAAAACGTGTACACCTATTGTCTTTTCTCCTCTTCATTCCGCAGCCTCTGTTCCTCCTATGTTTTCAGCTTCAAGTTGGTCAGGGGAAGGTCACATGATAAAGGTTTGTTGAAATGCAGCAATTAGATATAATTATATAGTGCTGTGTTCAGCAAGCACTTTTTTGGACAAGAAGCTCCAAGCAATAGCAGCAAGGAGTTTGATCCCGTTGGAAATTTGGAAGCAATCTGTGCCTTGACAAGATCTCCACTGGCAACGCATCACTGTGAGTTTGACAAGATATAGATAGAAATAGTCTGATAATAGATATATAATAGATGATAATAGCAAGTTTATTCAACTTGCAGTACGCAACAAGGAGCCCACCTTGCAGGTAGCATGGATGCTTATGCACATGTCCAACAGGCTGCAAGGTCAGCCATTCCAAGTTTTTGAGGGCTTGGGAACCGGCAAACATTTCGTTGCGGGCCTTGGAATCATCAGAAGCACAGCCAAAGCATTGAGTTCTCCTTCGCTGGCCACTCCTAAGCCTCGCACGCGTACTTTGCCATGCCCTGCCTGCAAGGTATGCAGCATGCTGCTGTCACTCGACATGGCGACAAGTTCAGCAAATGAAGTGGAGGGTATTTTGACCAGTGGAACAGCTACAGTAAAAACCCACTTGTTTTTGCACGCGAATCATCGTGTCCTGCTCTGATTGACCGGCCTTTACTTGGACTCACTTCTCTTGTCCATCAAGCTGCATTTTCCCTATCTACTGCACTTCAACGTTCTGGTTTCTGCAAGCTTTGTGGCAAATCTCTCCCCGTGCCTCCAAATGTGCGTTCACCACACACATCTTCAAACCGTTGTGATCAAAATGTGCAGCCACGCATCCTGCTGTGAAAAGGCTGCAGCGCATACTGAAACACTTGTTTGAAAGATGCGCTGCTGTGGATTGTGCTGGATTCCTCATGCTGAGGCTCAGTCCTTTGCTGCAAACCTGCGCCGGTTCTGAGCAAATCACAGACTTCACAAGTTTTGGAGCTTCGTAGTTCTCCAAATTCTGCGATACACCATAGGTATCCATAGGTCCTTCATGTAGTCTCGACAGTCTGCCATGCCTGGTGCTTGCCAAAGGTGAAGTGCAAAGGCACGACCTCCAAGCACCAGAAAATTGGAGAATTCTTCTCCCCTCTGAGATGATGAGCGAAGAAACTATATTGAGCATTATTGAGCCATATTTGGGGTCGAAGCACCAGAAGAAAAGGCCAAAATACAAGGTCTCAAAAACATACCAAAGACACACGAGAAAACTCAGAAGACCTGTGACTTGCTCTGTGGGCCTCAACCTTGTTGGCGGTCTGCTGAAAAAGCAGTAGTGGCAGGTAGGTGTCACAGTGTTCTGCAGTCGCCTGGCACAGAGTCACATTTTGATGTCTATGAAACCGGTTCAATTTGTTGAGTCTTGTTCTACTAGGGATTTCTAGGCTTTCTCAGCTTCCTTGGACTTTGGCTCAAGTGAAACACGCTCAAGTGTCACACCGCTCGCAAATCTCCAAAGATATGTGAAAGGCCTGCAGTTCTTGACCATGCACATCTTTCCAGACCTACACGTCGGCGGAAAATGCGGGGACTTGTTTGTTTGGAATGGCCACCACCGATAGTCGCAGAGATATTTGTTCAGGGCATGCAAATTGTGGTGCAAGTCCGCATGGAAAATACTTTTCGGCTAACCTTCATTGTGTCCCTTCTCACAAAAGAACTGAAAACGTATCTTCTGCACAGACTAGGAACGTGACCAGAATGAAATGACTCATTCCAACAAATACAATGATGATGCAAGACATTGAATTAGAACAACGACAATTGCAAGAAACCTTCCATAACATCCCCCTTCTTAAAAGTGATCCTATTGGTTTTCGCTGTGTTTCCTTTCTACGAAGAAAATGCATGCTTTCAGTCGCGCCGCATTGCCGGAAATGCATGGAAATGCCGCCAATGCCTTGCCTGCTGCACGTCCTGTAAGAACTTGGGCAGCAAATTTGGATGTAGTTCTTGAATTCCCAAAGCCAAGACTTCTGGCTGTGTCTCTTTGAAAAGCTTCGCCAGCCAATCGAAATCGCCTGAGGTCATGGCAGTCAAACCAGTCATGGATAGTCATGGCATGTCATGGCAGGATCAAGTTGTAACTGAACATTTGAACGATTTGGCCATGGATTTCACAACTATTGAGATTTAGTAAGACTGTAAGGCTACAAATCCTTGGAGCTATGAGGTTTGACTGGCGATTTCAGCGCCCGAAACTGCGATGTATGATACGATTGTGGTAAAGTACGACGGTGACAAACTGAATCAAGAGCCGCAAGAAGCAATACTATAGAAAGAGAAGTCATGCCCCTGAGTGAACAATCATATCTATGACTCAAGAATATGTGTTTCAACGATTGCAAAAGAACTCCAAGCGGGACAATGCTGTGGTACGATACATTGTGAAATTGTAAGTCGCTAGCAAGGTTTGTGAATGCAAAATTGGTGAAACAACTAGCAGTAAGTACAGTAGCAGCTTGATAGTAACTAGCTTCACCGTCCGGGAGCCTTCTTTGGGCATCTGGCCGTCGAGATCTTTACATCCCAAGTTCCAAGTACACAGCAACAGCGACATGGCGCTGGAAAACCGAGTTGAGATCCCTTGCTTGGCACATCTTGGCACATGACGGAAGTGCAGGTTTGCAAAACACTCAGGATTCATTCAAAACGGAAATAAAATGTGTATGATCACATGAGTTACATATACATATACATTGTATACATGGAAACCTGAGCAGTAGTAATTTCTACACACTGTCCTTCCGAAAACGAAGCACGTGTTGGCTGACGTGTTGGCGTGTAGCCAGAGTAGTCTGGATAAATCTGGACGATGGTTCGCAGAGAGCCAAGACAAGAATTTTTACGCAAAGTACGCTACATGGCGACAGCCTGAAATGCCTTGAACAAAAGGGAACAGCACTGAAATATGCGAGAAGTTGTGTCCAGACTTCTCAGCATCCAGTGGCCCTTGCTGCCCCATGAACACTTCCTCCATCTATGAAACATGCTGGCCACATCTGGCAGGAAACAGACTAATCTGTTCTCCATGGGGCACAAACCCAAGCACCTAGTGACACTTTGACGATCGAAATTACAACCTCTACATCCACGTAACCTTCTCCGCAACATTCCGCAACCCAAAGAGGAGTATTAGTATGACTGTAATTGACTGTATGACATTGTATGACTGGGTTTGCAAACAGAACAATCAGCTTCCTTTTTCTGTTGCGTGCATTTGCATCGCGGACGACCACGGGACTTCTTCTCACCTAGAAATATGTTGCACTTTGACCTAAGAGATGCTAATAAAATTTAATAAACTACTATAAGTGCATTTGTGAAGTAGTGAAGAAGAAATCTCCGCGGTCAAACCTGAAATGTTGGGACTGTCCATACCATTCCAGGAATTCCTGGTCAACGCCAACCCATTGCGCATCATTGCGCAGTGATCTACAGTACACACAAATAAATTCTATTCCTGGAAAGGAAACTTTGTGGACTGGCCGTGCCGGGGGACCACGTTCGTGGTAAAGATACCTCGTGATACAGAGCAGAGTTTTTTCTCAGCTGCGGATGGCTCAACTTGGCTCAACTCGGCTTAAATATGTTTGCAGGAGCAAGTTGGATTGGATGTAGTTGGACCACTAATATGACAACACCATGTGACAACATACTGTGACAAGATACTGATTCATACTGGATCTTGTGCCAGTGAAGCTTTCAGTCAGAGCCATCGAAACACCCCAGTTTCATGTCGGCATGATCACGTTTCATCGACTTGAATCAATATTTGTTGCTTTCTGTTCCCTTTGGGTGCAGTGTGTTGGTTTGTTAGCCATAGAAACATGTCTGCGCTTTTGCTCCGAAAAAAGAAAACAGTTGTGAAATAGAATTGAGAACCAGCATTGCAATATTTATAATATATCACTTAAATATATTATGCAATCTTAGGATACATGAATGACATGAATGTTATTTTTTGTTCCTAGTTTGCCAACTACTCCAACTACTGCAACTACTCCAACTACTCAGATCTCGGAACTCTGTGAGCGCGAACGTTTTATGAAAGAGCCTAGTCTGCTTGGGATCTTTGTGGCCTCAGCAGATGGTGCTGCACCAGCGGTGAAGAAGAAACGCACGATGATTTTTTTCGACAGCTTCGACACATTCTGTTTTGTTTTGGTCAACAAGTCAATCCGGAAGGAAATTGAAGCCACTAAAAGCGGTTCTAATTTGTATTAATTTCTTCCAAGTGCAAAAATGCATGAACATGCACACCACTTGGTTTGGTCATGGTCCGAACGAACTGCCGAATCAGAAGGTAATGAACCAGGGAGGACACATTGAGCGAAGCAAACGATTCTCTCTGGGCATACGCACTGTGATGATGTTGCGGCCCTTGTTTTGCCCAGAAGGCTCCTACGAAGCAGATTCCGAAACATCGTCAAATAAAAAAAATATACAAAGAAATGTGGAAGCTCTAGAGTTTTCTTGCTGACCATGCCTGCCATGCCATCCCACTAGATCTGACCACCAAATCCTATCACATCTATCACAACATCCCTGGGACTTTCTGTTCAGGGTGCCATCCAAGCTATCCATGGCTCCTGGTAGCTCTTATGACCCCTTCGATGGGTCATCTTCGAGCGTCGCAGCCTTACGTGACAGGTTTTTTTTCAAACTTTGCCTGCAAAGCCTTGGGATTTCAACAGCTTTTCATCCTTGTGACTTGGACTGCCAAACTCTTCATGTGAAAAGCTGATAAGAGCATGATCTGTGAGACATTAGATTTTATTGTCGGTTGTCAGCATCTGTGTTGTCCATGGAGCCACTCCAAGAAATGCCTAGAGGGTGCATCTGGTGCTTCTTGTGAAGCAAGTTCCTTCACCAGAACCTGATACTGTCACATTGTGCACCAGGGCCAGAACCCTTTCAGCTCGATGTCAAAGACCAAAATCAAATCGCTGCGCCCTCAAGGCTGTACAAATAGCAGCACTTAGGTCGGCTGGCCCGGCTGGGGTGATGTCTTGCGGTTGTCAAATTGGTGGTTTTTCTAGCATCTATTCAACTTTATTCAACTGATCAACGCAGACAATAAGGTCAAAAAGAATTCAACCAGTCAACTATTCTCGCTTGAGTTCCAAGCCTGACAGGGGCTTTCTGACCTGCGGATGTGACATTCATTTCTTGCCATACCTTCCAGAAAGTCAGAGCTCTAGACTGCCGCAGTTGTCGGCAACGAGTATCCCGCTAAAAATGAACTTGACTATGTCCCAATTCCGTAATCTATCAGCTGTTCTTGCGCTGCAGGTGATACTTCGTGATACTGGACTACCAAAAAACATACCCGATGATCATGCGCCTTTAAGATCTTGTCTGGTGACACCTCGACCTGCAAGCATGAGAATCGCGGGAGGTCGTGGCTCTAGCAAGTCATTGGTCAGGCGTCAACATCCCAGTTTGTGAATGGCGAAGAGTTAAAAGTCCCGGTAGTAAGTAGATGGTTCAGAGATGTTCAGAGTTAACATCCTTAGATTGTCAAAAGATGTCAAAAGTCAAGAGTCAACATTTCTCATTTTGTAACTGGTAATTTCAGATGTAAGAAGTGACATCCCACTGAGTCCCTGGATGCAAATGTTTTGATACCACAGTTATATAAGCTACCCCAGTTGCGGGGATCCCGATCCTATCCCTCCACGTATGGAATGCCAAGCAGTTTTTCCTGCACTCCCCCCCAACATTTCTCTTAAGATTCTTAAGTAAATGCCAAAATGTTGGTGACTACACCATAGATAGAATATTTGGGGTGTTTAAATGGCTGCAACCATTTCCGCAGCCGGAGTCCCAGCATGATTTTCCCCCACCTCCATATTTATCCTAACCTCCTTCAAGGAGCCGGGTTGAAGCATCTTCGGAGGGTTAAGTTTAGTAAACCACTTTCAAAGCGCTTAACAAAACCCTTCACCTACTTGTGCGGTCTGGATTGTGTAAAAACTGATGCAGCAATAGCTGGAAAGTGCAAACTCTGGTGGCTGAGTCCCTAGGACTGCAGGTTCTAGACTCCTAGTAGGTCCTAGACCCTGTAGGCAAATTTCTCATGCTCTTCCCCGGTCTTCCCCGGTCTTCCCCCCATCTGAGTTTGAAGCTTCTTCCAAGCCGATCATCACTTTGCCTGTCGCACCATTCGCTTTACCAAGTTTCTCATGTTTCTCATGGTTCATGTCTTGAACGTCGCCTAGCCGCGAAGCGTCAGATGTATCTGTGCAGCCAAGCCACCCAGTGACTGTTTGTCCTCCTTGAAAACTTCCACACTGACTTTGCCACCTGCATGGCGCGTCACGCCACGTCTGTATCTGGTTGACATGGATATGCATATCATATATATTATATAATATAATATAATATATACTATATTATTTATATATATATCATATATTATATATACGACTATATACGACTAGTAGATGAAAACATCTCAGAAGCGTATGCATATCAGAAATCCAAAGCTGTCAGGATCAGGTTATTTCTCCGATTCGTCCCTGCCTGGGTACTCAAGCAACCGATGAAAGGACTGGTACCAAACCTTGCTGACGGAGCATCCCACAGATCCCCAGGATGTGACAGGCTGAACCAAACCGGGCTGTCCTACGACGTTCAAAGTTCGCTGCATCTCAACCACCAACTGAACCTGTGCCTCTTCGAGGCCTGGAGCAGCTACTGTAACCGCAGATTAACCGCTGTAACCGCTGTAACCGCTGTAACCGCAGATCCAGCTCATGCTGTGAACATGATGTAAGAGTACTTGGTGTATCTTGGTGTATCTTGGTGTATCTTGGTGTCAATACTACAAAAATGTAACATACCGATACCGAATAGACTGTGCGTTCTAAGGCCGACTCTGAACGAAACCCGGCAACGAATCCAGCGGGCAACATCTTGTGCCTGCAGGGTATCTAATCCCTTGACACTGCCAGCCTGAAATTTCTGCAATTTCTGCGTAAGTCATGTTCTTGTCCTTAGGGCTAAAGGTGCTGAAAGACGCTGATAAATGCAGAGAGAGGGCGCCTGAAGCCTTGAAGTTAGTAAATCCCTCTCCCCCTGTCTTCCACTATTATGCAGTTACTAGAAGTGGACATCAAAAATCTGACATGCGATACCATCTGGCACACCTGTGTGATTACTCGCAAACGTGCCAAGGCCCTTGCGATTGCAAGCCTCTCAATCATGAGCTGCGAATGTGCGCCAACATTGTGCATGTTTTTGCCTGTCGATCAAGGGAAGTTCTACACTCAAAGCTGCCAAGCTCCCACAATCAACCCAGTTCTACCCCAAAAATCATTTTGGGGGAAGAGGCACGGCGCCCAAAAATGCTGCTCAAAGTGGTGTCTACTGTCCGCAGCAACCGGTACTAACCCATCTGAGCCGTCTCGTGTCCGCCTGTAGGAGCAACACCTTGGGCTGAGCCCCAAGCTTTCGCCTGACAGTGTGCATTTCTGTCAAAACATGGTATATGAGGGGTCATCCATCCCATAATGGGAATATATGGGAATCCTTTTTCTGTAGGTAAATATAAATCATTGTAAATCCCTATTAATGGATTGATGACCATCGCAAACATGGGAGAATAAACCAACCTCTGTCCATGGCACATATTGGAACAGTGCTGAAAACTCCACAGACACCAAAAAAATATAAAAATGTTTTTTGTCGCTTCCTCAACAGGTCAACTTTGATGAACTTTGACGCATCTTCTTTGATAAGTTTTGATGTGTTGATGTTGATTGCTGGGATGCTGCCCACAATGTACTGGCCTTCTTGCTCTTCATTGGAGGCTGCTTCAGCGTGCCACCGCTTGCATCAGACATGAACCTGGGGCAAATTTAACGTGGAAAACCCAGAGACCTTTCCAATCCAAGACATACAAACATAAATGATAGAGTGATATCAGGAAGTGAGAGCAAATAGAGTAGTAGATAGTGGATGATAGTGGAGCATTTTAAGTTACAGGGACCCTCTGAATACTCTGAGATTCCCGGCAACTTCCGTCCAATTGATTCAAGTCCTCGAGATATGGGTCCACCCTCAGCTGATCGTTGCTCGCATTTGCTCGCAAACTGATGATGGGAAATTGATGGAAATTGGGTAATATATGTCTGCATCAGCAGATGCGCAATTCAATTTGACGTCTTGCAATCGACGGGTTTGAGTTGAGATTTTTTGAAGCTGGTGAAAAAGTGTTTCCCATGTTGTAGTTGTACTGCCTGGCACCAAAGGACGCTTGGACAGAATACTGGCGTTTCAATCCATCCAGTTTCTGGAAGCATCTGGCGGTTCAACATGTTATCTCATGTTACAAGATGTTACAAGATGTTACAAGATGTTACAAGATGTTACAAGATGTTACTTAAGTATCTCATTAGTTTGTCTCTCAAATCTTTCAGCCTTTCAGCCAGACATAGCAAGACCATTCTGCTTATTCTGCTTCCAGGTCACCGTTTTGTCCTGCGCACGAATCTAGCAGCGACGGCGAATGCGACGGCTAAAATGGCAGTGACTCGATGACTCGATGACTGTCGTCCTAACTGTTCCGGCCTTCGTCCAGTTCTTCGGCTTCTTTCCAGGTTCAACGGTGACTACCCTCAGTTTCTCTCAGTTTATCTCAGTTTATCTCACCCAATGTCGCACTTCAGCAATCTGCCATCACGGCGGAAGACAATTTTGTGAAGGTCAAAACTTCTGGACCTATCACTCAATCCACCAGTTCTTTGTCAAGTCCTGCAACTCTACCCTGCAAGCGTTCCGCATTCTGTGATCTTGAAATCCAGATTTAACATCATTCAACATATTCATCTCATTTGGCTTGTAAGCCCTATAGGCTCTACACTACTTCTCTACAGTAATCTACAGTACTTGCACGATCTTATATGATTTTGCACAATCTTGCACTTGCACGTTCATGTTTGCAAATGAGATACGCAGTTGAGTAGAGCAAGGCATTGAGCGTTCTGTCGTCGTGGCTCTCTATTCCGAACAACCTGCGTGTGGCCACTCTCGGATCATGTCGGAATATGTATGAACGGTCTCTGGGACATCCGTTTCGAATGCGGTGTGATAATCTGTATTTCCCACCCAACGTTCAGTGAGTACACCATGATCTCTTATTGACTTGAGTCCAGCTCGTGGCACAAGCTTTTGTTTCTTTCCAGTCAGTCTGCACGAAAGCATTTGTACTTGCTTACCTTGCTTACCTTGCTTACCTTGCTTACCTCTTGTTCGTGTGGCATCTTGTCCCTGTATCTTCCCCCTTTGTGAAAAACATTGAAAAGGACCTTCAGCTGACATCCGTCAAGAAACGTTACCGAGCAAAGTCTCAAGAGCGGAACATAGTCCACGGTCAGATGACGAGGCCCTCCCAACCTCAGTTGCAGGGCAAACATCTGGGCATGTAATGACATGTAATTAAATTTATCATTAATTATCCACAATACGTATCCGATCGTGTCCGTCGGATATTTGGACGCACAAGCCGAACCATCAGGATGCATCCTTCTCAAGTAGGTGTGCATCTAAAAAAGAACATGACTCAAATGTTTTATCTTGGACTAGTATAGAAAAACTGCAGGAATGTTCCCAAAGTCGTCTCCATGTTCTTCCTAACGTGTCATTTCTGCGTTTGTGCCTCGCTGACCAAAACAGATTTGGGTGTGCGACTCATGGACTTCGCCCTTCGGGAGTTCCTCTTGGATTCCATTCTCCGGACTCAGCTTGACTACTTCCAAATACTCCTCAGCAAACAAGCGTGACTAAGCGGGGCTTGCCTTGAATTGGCACCTGCCCTCAAGTTGCAATTCAGACCCACAATGGGACTTCAAGGATTCAATTGCATGTACAATCACAACATAACCAACTGTCTATGTCGGTCCGGCTGCAAGGACGGCTCTCGATGGATTGACAGATGTTGGCAGACTGTGGGACGGGGAAGGGTGCTTCACTGCCATCTCATTCTGAGTGTTCCCATCCAAACATGCTCTGTCCCTTTCTAGTCCAAATTCGTGACAAGACGGACCATTAATGGCTACTAGTAGTAGATACTCATCGTCAGAGTGGACTTTTCTTTCGTATAAGGTGTGGGACTTCGACCACACCTAGCATTGACGCTCTGTGCATGCAAGGTGCTGTCTGCAAAAGTACCTCCATCCTTGGTAAGGCCACAGCTTTATCAGCCTACCACGGTCTACCGTGAAACCAAAACGACAACTCGGGCTGCTTGTTTTCATGCCATCTCATTTCCTCATTTCATGTATCAGTTCTGCAAGGCATCGATACACCAGTCGGTGACCGGACGTTTTTTCCGGGTCGGTAATCATATCAAAGATGCTATTGGCTATGGGGATCCTACAATGTGGGGCCCCCAAGATAGCGTTCAGTTGGTTTATCACTCCAATTTCACTATGGTTTATGGTACTTATAACTATATATAACTATAGTTACTGGGGCTTTTGTTAACCAACTTAGCTATCTTGGGGGCCCCACATTGATATGATCCATGATCCATGATGATCCAAGATGATCCAAGCTTCGGAGGTGGATTCACACCACCAGCTTCTTTGGCCATGTCGGTGAGCTCCATTTCTAACCAGTCTTTGCCTCAAGGCACGAACGGTTGGGGGGGGTAGATCACTATTTTTTGTTTCATGCGATTGGAGATTCCAGCCCCCCCCAAATACAATGAGCAAGAGGGACTTCAGCTGGCAGAAGCTAGCTTTCGTGAAAGTCATGGAAACTGCCACTCCCCAGCCTTGAAGACGTTCGTGGACCTTCTGGACCTTAGCACATTGCTTCACTCAAGGCACTTCATGCACTTGCCTTGGGTGAAGCACCTTCCTCAAGCTTCCGGATCTTGTATGTCTCAAGTCTTGAGCTACGTATAGAATGGTGAAATATGGTGAAATATGGTGAAATCCAGGAAAAAGATCGTCACAATATGTGAGTAGCGGACAAAATCCATGCACAAATTAGGGTCGTCCCCTATCGGTTGTGAGGATTTCAGTATTCCCCGAGGTATCACAAATGGGGTATCGGTATAGGGTCGTCCCCTATCGGTTATGAAGGGTGCAACCTCGGAAAGGCCAAGGCGAAGCAAAAACTAAATTAGTATTATAATATTATATAATCAATTATATAATATTATATAGACTTTGTCATATTTGATAATTAGTCGGAGTGACTTCACGCTGGAGCAGTTGGAAAAGTCGGGATGCATTTTTGTTTTGCCTGAGCCGTCCATGAAAAAGTGGGGGCCCTGGGGCCCTGACAGTCCCTGAAAATTGCCCCAGAAGGTCTCGGCGATCACCCAAGTCAACATCTGTGACATCCTCGGGTTGGCCACTAACATCACTAACTTTGAGCTGAAAAAACAAGTGACCAAGTTGACGAGTAGAATTGACGGCATTCGACAAGTGATGGCAATGACCATGCAACAACCATGCCCTGTGTACTGCTTGGCATCTGAAGATTCTGAAGGCTGATATCAAATCACTCAGCATATGTTCGTTGTTCGTAGACATGCCTTGAGAAAACAACTGGTACAAGATTTGGTCACCAAGCTATTGCCCATATCATAGCGTGAGGCACTGGTGGATGTCCTAAACTGACTCTGAATGGCCGCCAAGCTGCAATGTACAACTGCTGGTTCTGGTGAAAGAGAGGCCTTGGTTGGCTCGATGCATAGGACTTGCCAACGATCTATGCAAACAGTGAGACCGGACTTGAAAACAGACTCAAATGAGTAGTGTTTTTTACCCTTGTCTTTTGATGACCAGTAACGCAACTGTCTACGCCGAGCCTACGCCATGGCATGAGGTAGCCTACGCGGGGTATGGCTTTTAAGGGCTGCCTACGCGAGCCTACGCCGGTGTAGGCTTTGCCTACGCGGCTATGGCTTCTTTTTGTTTTTATTTGCGACTAACCAAGGGAAAATAAATGAGTTCTAACTGTTGCCAGCGAGTGTCTACACAAAGCCTACACGGTGTAGACTAAGGGAGCCTAGGCCTGGGGAATAAATATGTCTTGTGGAGTTCCCACTTTATCTACTTTTCTGCATCCAGAAAATAAACGCTACTCAAATGACCCAAAAAGTATGCAGATGGCATTCAGAATGGCAAGAATCTTTCAATGCGAAATTGCGAGAAGCATATTTGACAGAGTTCAAAATTGGGTGCCTAAGAAAAGGCTGGTTTACTACTGCTCCCTGTGCCTTGAATTTTGACCGGTACCAACAGAATTTCAACAGAGCAGAGAGTTTTTCTGTGCTGACGAGCTGCAGGAAGCCACTCTCCGGTGGGTCCCACACGGGATGACTGGTATTAGTGTGATACCTCAGAAGATGCACTATGATGCTGCTCTGTGGATGCGACGTGTGCAGTGTTTTGCATATTTCTACCACTCTCCGATCAGGATCACTATTTTTTTACCGTCCCATAGTGACAAAACATCTATTGCAGGCGAAGATTCGAAGTAATGAAGGAGGTGCCACCAAGTTTAATGGTGACAGATGGGTCCTCAGATTTTGCCGCTGCCAATTTTGGATGGTCGTCTCCAAATCTATCAGTCTCTGATGTGATGTCCCTGTAATTCTCGGTCCGATTGGATTTCCTGTAACTTCAAAGATTGCGATCACGAATCTTAATCAGTAATATCTATATAGATATATCTATAGTTTGACATGATCTATCTAGAAATACTTCTGCATCCTTTGGCCACAGCAAGCCATGTTTGGATCCTGAGAGTCAGACTGAGGTCTCTTTGCTAAACAAGGACCAGTCACCACCTGTGGCACAGGAGCATGTTTTATATTGCCAAGGGAAAAACCAGTGGAGGAATGTCCCGAAATGTCAAGAAAAGTCGAGAAAGGTCGAAAAAAGTCGAGATTGCCCAGGAAAACTGAGGGCGGGGCCAAAAACACCCCGCGCTTGATAGACTGTGACCAGAACATAACCATACGGAGGTGGTGTGGCAATCCTCGGTGCTCTTGTTGCACAGGAGAGCTTCGGGTTTCGCAGCAGAAAGGCATCGAAGCCAATTCAAACATATTCAAAAGAGGACAAGAAACTGGTTGTAGATTGTAGAGTATTGAGGCATGTTGTCGCACCACATGATGTACAAATGGCCTCTGTCAGTATGTTTCCTCCCTTGAAGAAGGATTTCTCCTCCAAGCTGCGGAATCAAGTTCGAAGGTGGGATGGGCGCGATAGGCACATAGATTCCACCTGCGCGAACGGAACAAAAACGACGACCAAAACGACATAACATAAAACGACTTGATCAGATCAGAATTTGGTCGTTTTAGACCACTATGCTCGGTAATCCGTGTTCATGGCGCGGTCGACAAGAGCTGCTGTGTAGATACAGTGATGTCAGCGATATTCTTTAGAGAAGTGCACCGTTTCTTCTGCCAGTAAAACCAGAATCAACCAAACACTTTCAGATCTTTGTAAAGACATATATAGACTATATAGATCTATATATAGACATGTATAGACTATAGACATTTATAGACTCTATATGATGTTATTCATGGCCACGGCCACCGGGCCACCGGGTACACAACTTCACACTGTTACTGTAGGTCATCCATGGAACCTGGGACCACGAAGGATTGCAAAATTTGTTCCGCTGTTGTCTGGACTGCCGCAACCAGAATGGGTCCAAGCAACTTTCCGGCCTCGACTCGAACAGAGAGCATCAAGCACAGAAGGAATGGCCATCCAGGCAAATTGAAAGATTAAAGAAACATAACATTATCATAACATGTACTTAAAAAACATTTCTATTGCTGTAATCTATATCAGAATGCAACGGTCTTCAAAACCAGCTGAGGCCCATGACTGAAGGCATCCCAAAAAAGGCCATATGCAGGTTGGGCAAATCCAAGAAGTAGACCTTGCCTGGATAAGGAAAGTCGTCGTTCAAATTCATTCTCTGAAAGGATTTTTCATCATTTGCAGATAGGATTTTTCATCATTCCACAAAACCAAAGTTCGCAGACAGCTTTGTGTGGCTGCAAGGAACCCAATTTCGCTGGCAACTTTGCCGCAACTGCTGTAAATATGTGCAGGTGTATTATATATATACTGGATGGAAATATGTGGAACTAGTAACTAGTAACTCGCTGTATCAAATTCAGGATCTGAAACTGTGTTGGCCTCCTGCAAAGATAGGCACGCTGTCGACCAGCGGGGCCAGCAGTACACAAACGTTGCCGAATAGGCTGAAACTAGATAAGCCAACCTCGGTGAATCGAATCTCCGTCGTTGCAACACCTTTGAATCGGATGGGACAGCAACATCTTGGAAACTGCGGATTCGTTGCCTCAAGAATGTGAATAAATATGATGCATAGTAAGATATTGTATAATATGTGATTATATACATTATATATATATATACAGTACATACATACATAATATATCCAATATAATATATATATATATATATATCATTATATATATATATATATATTTATATACTCATTATATAATTACATATCATTATATATATATCATTATATATATATCACTATATATATATCACTATATATAGATATATCATTATCATTATTGTTATTCTATATTGTATATATTGTATAATAATTCCATATTATATAAAAATCTTGCCGTGGCACGGAGGTGTTCACCGGCAATTTGCTCACGCGCCCAGAGATGGCCAACTCGAAGTGGAAGTCTGAGGCCGCGGACATCTCGACATTGGCCTTGGATCAAACTATACGGCAATTTATACAGCAAGGTCCCTTAAGGTGCTGAATAGCTTTGGAAAATGGATGAAAATGGCGCATTTATAGATGATTTATAGATGATGTGAATGATGTTTTACTATGATTTTGCTATGATTTACCATGAATTATATACCTGTTAACAATGGTGATGTTCCATATTTATGTTAAATTACCAGAGTGTACAGAATCATAATAACTCCTGATTAACAAACCCCCTGTTTGTGCATATTGGGGGGGTCCCATAGTTATTTCCCTAAATGGTAAACCCCCTCCCAATGAGTAAATTCACTCACATCCTGGGTATGATTTCACATTATTATCATTGTGTCACACATGTGTGCTTATGTTGGAAAAGTCTGATGTAGGATTCTAGAATCTACCTCTACTCTACCTTGCATGTGGACCTTGCTATTCTATGCTATAGAAGCGCCATGGAACCCTCGCAAACGGAAAACGGCAAACCATATTTGACAGCCGTTGACAGCCAGGAGTCTAGAAGTTCCACACCTGGTCACATTGGGCAAAATTGAATTTTCATGGCGTAACTTGACAGAACAAGAGAAAGAAAAGAAACATTGGAATCATTTTTTGGGTGTATTACTTGCAAGTGACTCGCTCCTCTCAGAATGTCTGCCAAAAATTGTGCTTTGTAAGACTCTCTTGAGTCTTGAGCGTAACTGACTTTGCAACACACCTTTTTCCAGCGCGGCGCACTTTCAGCGCTTCGCCAATCTGCATTTGCATTGCGTATGGCTTGCAGCTTCCACTTGGTGGGGCCGCAGCGATACACTTCCACCTTCAAGTGCCCTCGTGTTACTCGTGTTGCTTCATCAGAAATTCCAACTCTTTGATTCTGGCATCTTTCTTCGCAATCTCTACCTCCAAGCTGGAGATATCTGAACCATACCTCTTGGAACTTTCTGTCAGCTGCTGCTGGAGCATCTGCAAGCGCTGCTCGGCAGCAACACATCGCTGCTCCCATTCGAATCTCTTCGCTTCCACATGGGCCAGCTGCTCCTGCTCGTCAGCAGATAACACCTGGCTGGGAGCCTGAAAACTCGGAAGTGGCTGAGTTTGCTCCTGCATTGCTATGGGTACCACAGGTGCCATATTTGCCAGAGGTTTTGGGAAGTCCTCGCCAGACTCCACAGGTGTTGCATGTCTTACATGTGCTGTGGCTGCGGGTGCTCCTGCATGTTGTGCCTTGAGTTCCGCAGCCAACTTTTGCAGCCGACCGATCTCAGCATCTTTCTGTGCCAGGCTTTGTCTCAACTCCTGCGCCTCATCACTTCCCAGATCCTGCCGTTTTCGTGTCAGCAAAGTCGTGCACCTCTCACGCAACTTCAAGTTTTCCGTCTTCAGCCGCTCGATATCGACCTGAACCTTCTGAGCTTTTTGGACCTCCTGCAGGGAGTTTTCCAAAATCTTCTCCAACTTTGAGATGACCTTCTCTTGTGTCTTAGCGGTTTGTCGATATGTCTCCAGCTTCTTTCCCTCCTCCTGGAGCCGTTGCAACTCACGGTTTTGCTCCAAATGGACCTGCTGTAGCTCATCCAGAGAGCGTTCCAAGCCACGGGCGCGGTTCAGCTCCTTCAAGGCATCCTCCATGCGACGTGCCAATTCCGCTCCTTTGGCTTTCTCTTCTCTGTACTTTTCCAGTGTTCTGACCAGTTGGTTTGCCAATTCTGCAGCACTCATCTTTTCCAAACCTTCAGGTGGAGGTCGATGTTGAACTTCTTCTGCCAGTCTTTCCTCATCTTCAATTTGCGATCGCAGAGACTTGTTTTCGTTCTTGAGGACTTGCACCTGCCTTCGAAGTGCAACGATCTCTTCCCCTGCTCGTTTCAACGCAGCAGCTCTCAGGTTGAACTCTTTAGACAGCTGCACAGATAGTTCGTGATTCAGCCTGAAGTCTTTGGCTTCTTGTTCCAAGGCTGCAAAACCACCCGAAGGCTTCACTGGTGAAGCTGCGGCGGCTGTGGCTGTGGCTGCTGGGACGCCACCTCGTGGCCAAACCCGCACTTCCACTTCCAACGATGCAGAAGCACCCGGTGCCTCCAAGAGACGAAGATCCGACAAGAAAGACTTGGACAACGGCTGTGATATCTGTGATCCTATCAAAGGACCAGCATCCACTGATGCGAATCCAAGAAGTCGACCACTCAGAGGCGCATCTGGGTCTGTGGATACTTGAGAACAATCGAAGAGAAGAAGAGCCAAGTTTCGCACCGCAGATGGTGTTGCTAAACAACGCACAGAAAACTGGCCCCACTGTGGAGTTTGTGAAGGGCTGGCCATGGGAGTTAGGAAGCACTTCATGCCCGAAGCAGCAACAAAGTGAGCATCAAGAAAGCTATTCAAGTCCACTCTCTGGTCGTAGTAGTACGTTACCATTGGTACCTGCAGGGTCCTGGTGTCAGACCCAATGGATGACTCTGGGCAAACTGCCACCAGCGCATCTTCCACTGGTTCATGCAGGGGTCTGCCAGGAGGTACTCCATGAACCCTGACTTCCAGACCGTGAGACATTCCATCTCCGAGACGGTCTAAGGCCTCATGGTCAGGTTCCCTGGTGATGGAGACCACAATCCCGGGCCGAGGTCGGGAGTAGGTGGCAGAACCAGTGGCCCGAGCATACAAATGCACAGGAGACAACATGGGCAAAGAGTTTGGTGACCATTGCAGGTTTAGCAAAGCATCTGTTGAAACACCATCAGAAGTGGACGAAACCATCTCCAGGGCCAAGCCAATTTGCAGGTTGGATGACTGTGACATCGCTGAAAGCGGCAACAGGATCTCCTGGTTCCAGGAGACCTGCCCCAAAGAGCTGGTCACCGGTACAACCTTGAGACTTCGTGATGCCACTTCGTGCAAGACATGTCCTCCTGGTTGGAGCAAACGAAGTGCAGCTCGAAAAACGCTTTGCGAAGTTTCTTCCAGCACTGGCAACGCATCAGCGCGGTGCACCAGCAATCGAAGGCGACTTTCGAATGGTTTGACTTGCCATAGTGATTTATCCAGGGATGGTGCCAACGCTGATTCAACCGTCACTGGAGACTTGGTGGTGTCTGGGTTGGTTAGTGCCTTCACTTGCATCACGATTGTGCTGCGTCCAACGGTCAGCTCTTTTCCCTCGCTCTCTGCTGTCCGAGTGAAGCTCACATTTCGGACCAGTCGCTTCGAAGCAGTGGCGTTCTCTGGCACTTGAAGCTCCTCCAAACTCAAAAAACCTATTCCCAAGAGCTTGGCTGAAGGTGATCCAGGATTAGAAGGGTCAACAACATTTAAAAACGCTGAGACCTTCAGCTTCTCTTTCTTCACGCTCGCATCAACAGAGAGAAGAAGCGTTCCATTCGCAAATACTGGACGTTCTGTTGGAAGTGAGACGTCAGTCCGTCGCTTCTCAGCATGACCTTCTAACTGCACCTCCAAAAAGTATGCAAAGGCACTGGCAAACTCACATTCGCCAACAGCTACGTCCAGCACCCAACTTCTAGACGTTGGTGCCTTGAGTGTTTCATTCTGCCGTCGCAACTCATCCATGGCCTTGCGACTGTCATCCAGCTGTTGCTCTAGAACTTCTTTTTCCCTTCGCAGATCTTCCACGGTCGGCTCTGCGATGCCCTCCGCCGGGGCATCGTGACCACCGTCACCGTCACCACCGTCACCCCCCGACAAGCCCGGCTTCGGCTCCGCTGTCGTTTCGTCTCCGGGTTCTGCATCAGTCATTCGGCACACTGAACAATGCCATGGCCACCAAGGGCACTAGATTCAAGATGATTCAAGACATCTCAAATAGCCTAATTGTTTCAAAGCATCATAAGTTGGCTATCCGGCTACTGCCAGGAAACCAGGAGTTTTCTGTGAGAGTGAGATGCTTTGGATTCTTATCTATGGTTTCAACAACGTACCTTGCTAGTGTTGATTCATTTGTTGCATATCATAAAACATCGTCATGGGTCTTTCCATGCGAGTAAGTGAGCATGCATCACAGGGAACTGGATCAAAATCGAGGGCATTATTTCATATTATTTCTTCAATTGTACATGTGCCATAACGTGTCAATATGTGTCAATCCAATGTGCTGCGTGCTGCGGACTGCTCTTTGGGATCAAATGGGTGTTGCTGCATTCTCAATCTATCTCTCGACAGTTTCTCGAGCCTGTGTCGGCATGTTTCACAAATGAATCTTGACATGAAATCTGTCAAAGTTTCAAAGACATCCTCTTGCCATCTTTTGCAAATTACAAATTATACAAAATCACCTCCACTCAAACATCCATCGATCCGAGTTGATGCAAGGCTATGGCGCGTGGCACCCCACCTTCCTGACCTCCGGCGCCACTGTGAGTGTGAGTGGCCACGACGTTTTTCAGTGAAGGCGGATTTGAGCCTTGGGACCGTTCGGATTGGCTACACTGTCAGCATCTCTTAGATCACTGCATCAAGTTCCTTTTCCTAAGGCGCCTAAGGTGCCCAAGGCGAGTAAGGCGAGTGCCAATGTCAAAGAGCGTTCTGAGATTGATGTCGATGTTGAAGCCAAGCCGATTCCGTTCTCGGATGGCTGCCTTCACCTCTTGCGACACCTGAGAATTCGGGACCTGTATAGGTGACATTCAGTGATGTTGCAATATTTGCAAGGTTTCCATACGTTTCCAGTACAGTTGTTTCGAAAAGAATTGAAAGTCTGGGTTTCTCGAGAGAATTGGCCGAAATGTCCTAGCATCCAATCCATCCAATCCATCCAATCTTATTTGTGAGTGTCATCATTTGTCATCTGCGGTGCTGATTCATGCCAAGCTGATACCAAGCTGCAATCTTCTTCGCCAGGTCATTGATGGTTATCCGGGTATGTGGCCAGGTGGACTCCAGGATGTAATTCACCCAACCTTGGTCAGTTGATCTGCCAAAACATGACCACAGGTTAGAAAATGTTAGAAGATGATGTTGGAAGATGTTGGAAATATGATTGTGTTGGAAGATTGTGACATATTGAGCCAGGGTGGAGGTACGAAAAGTAGAAGGACGCTACTTATGTTGTACCAGAGACTGCGCAGCTGCAAAAGTAAATTGGTGAACTGATGACGATGATGGTGGGTAGGAATGAATTTGATGATAATGCTGATGATTATATGGTGATGATGATGATGATGACGATGACGATGACGATGACGATGACGATGGCGATGACGATGATGATAATAATAATAATAGTAATAATAAATCATAAATTAATAAATAATAATAAATAATAATAAATAATAATAAATAATAATAAATAATAATAAATAATAATAAATAATAATAAATAATAATAAATAATAATAAATAATCATCATCATCATCATAATCATAATAATAATAATCATATAAATAAATAATAATAATAATGATAATAATAATAATGATAATAATGGTGATAATGATGAGGATGAGGAGAATGATGATGATGATGATGGTGATGGTGATGATGATGATGATGATGTTGATGCTGATGCTGATGCTGATGAGGATGACGGCGATGACGACGATGACGACGATGGCGACGACGACAACAATAATGATGACAATGCTCAAGAGGAAAATGAAAATGAAGAAGGCGAAGATAAAGACGTAGAAACCCGTACCTGCCCCAAAACCAGCTGATGATGGTGATGCAAATGCTGACGATGAAATGAATTATTGAGATGATGTGCACGAACCAGGTACAAGGGGCATCTAAGAAGGGTTGAAGGGTCAGGGGGCAGGTACAGGGGGCATCTAAGAAGGGTCGAAGGGGGGGGGGTCCGGGGAGGGGTCTAAGTGGAAAGCTTCAGGGTTTCCAACGGTCCTGGTGCCTGCCTATTCCTTGCTAAAGCAAGAGAAACTTCAGCTAGCACGAGCTAGTTTTGGTAACTTTTTTACAGCCATGACCCACTGCACCTTAAAGCCGTTCAGCAGATATTGGAGATAGCCACCATTGAGTCAAGGTTCCAAGGCTGTCTTTCTGGTCCTCATGACTGTCGCTTCTCATGTTCTCCTCAGGGCACGACGAAAACCCGGACAATCCGCTCTGTTTGGAAATATGTTGAAACCATGTATCTTATACATATCACATTATACTTACACATACCTATACCACATACCAGTACCCGCACGCGGCGGGGTTGAAGTTGCCTTAGGGTTATCTTAGGGAATAAAACCACCACCGTTTTAAGGGGGAGGGACACACCCAAAATGTAAACTACATTTTTCAAGGTGTCTTTGATTCAAGGTGTCTTTGAGGGGGGCTTTGAAGATGTAAGTTTGCATTTTGAAGGTGTTTTGAACAGCCTCCCCACAAAAACGAGACCTGGGGGACGTTCAGCAACCAATTTTACATTTACAGGGGGGTGCCAAAAAATGTATCTTACATTTTGGTATGGTCCCCCCTGAAAAGTAGCCTTAAAGGGGTGGTGATAGTATAAAACCTTTTTCATCTATAGAACTCGCGTGCGCCGTGCGCCAGCCAGGCCCGTGCGTGCGTGCTTTGCGCACCGTCGTTGTCCAAGAACATGACCTGCGCACGACCCCGGCGCAATGCAACGCCAAGCAGCCTCCAAACATCACACTTCGCATTCCAAAAAACCATGTAACTGCACGCGAAACACATCGAAGCAGCCACTACATTGCGGACTACTCCGGGCCTTGGCCAAACCCAGCCCGCACCCGCCTCACACACGAGCTGCCCTTCATCGCTGGCTACAGCCACTTTACACGGAAATCACCCCAACACGAGCCCCATGCAACATATGCAGTTTCCACCACTTCCCTAAGTCTCCACTTCCCCAAGTCACCACGTCCCTAAGTCACCACTTCCCTCAGCCACCACTCCCTAAGTCACGCCACTTGCCCAAGTCACTCTAAGTGAGCACTTCCCTAAGTCACCACTACCCTTGAGTCACCACTCCCTTTAAGTCACCACTTCCCTAAGTCACAACTTCCCTAAGTCATCACTTACCTAAGTCACCACCTCCCCAAGTCTCACCATTCTGTTCGTCCGTAACTCGGAAGATTGCTTCCCAACTTCCTTTGATTACCAGTAGTACTAAGTACCGCACAAGGCGGCGGCAGAAGTTTCAAAAATTGGAAACCTATAGGAGAGGTTGGTTGTTGTGAATCACGGATGGCAGAGCGAATCCACTGATGGACCGACAGGTGGTTGGAGTTGTGTTCTGTGGCATGGTTGCAAAGGTTGCAGTGGTCCCCTTACCACAGCTGCTGGATGTAGTGTGGTGTAGCGCAGTTGTAGTTGTAGCTGTAATTGTAGCTGTAGTTGTAGTGTAGTGTAGTGGAGCTGTAGCTGCAATGTAGTGTAAGTAGTGTATTTGCAAGCGCAGTTGCAGTTGTAGTTGTGGTGTGGTGGAATTAGTGTAGTGTAGTGCAGCGTGCTGTCGTGTAGTGTTGTGTAGTGTAGTGTGGTATAGTGTAGTGTAGTCTCGTGTAAGGTAGTGTAGCTGTAGTTGTAGTGTAGTGCAGTGTAATTAGTGTAGTGTAGTGTAGTGTAGTTGTAGTTGTAGTGTAGTTGTAGTTGTTGTGTAGTGCAGTGTAATTAGTGTAGCGTAGCATAGTGCAGTGTAGCGTAGTGTAGCGTAATGTAGTGTAGTGTTGTGTCGTGCTGTGTCGTATGTGTAGTGTAGTGTAGTGTAGTGTAGTGTAGTCTAGTCTAGTCTAGTGTAGTGTTGTGTTGTGTTGTGTTGTGTTGTGTAGTGTAGTGTAGCGTAGTGTAGTGTAGCGGTGGTGTAGTGTAGTGTAGGGAAGCGTCACTAACTGTACTGCAGTGTACTGTAGTGCACTGTAGTGTGGCGTAGTGTAATGTAGTGAGCGTAGCGTAGCGTAGGGTAGCGTACGTTAGGGTAGTGTAGTGTAGTGTAGTGTAGTGTAGTGTAGTGTAGTGTAGTGTAGTGTAGTGTAGTGTAGTGTAGCTATCTACCTACCTACCTACCTACCTATCTATCCATCCATCCATCCATCCATCCATCCATCCATCTATCTGCGAGCTTGAAAACACATCTACCCTGCGAGACGTCCTCAATTTTTGCACTTGACACCACCCAAAAAGAAGCAAGTCTGCGAGACCTCCTCATTTTTTGAAGTTGACAACATCAAAAACGAAGCAATTCTGCGAGACGTCCTCATTTTTTGAAGGTGACAACATCAAAAACGAAGCAATTCTGCGAGACTTCCTTGAAAAATGGAAAGTTGAGTGCAGAGCTGACGGCCCGGTACTAAACTACTGCGCCTGCCGCGAAAAAGCGATGCCAGGTCATACGAAGTGCTGCACTTGTCACACAAAATCATGTCAGCAAACCTGAAGATCTGATGCTCCAAAATGCAACCCCTCTCAGGAAATCAGCGCCCGGACCTCCTAACAGCTCTGATGAACATGTCTCTTGTACTGCGGCTGCCACGGAAATTGCATCTTTGCAGATTCTCTTCAAATGCCTCACACCTGCCATCGTTTTTGGAAATGCTACAAAACCCTTACGTTTTGCTCACTTTGACAAGGTGCATAATCCCTTGCGCCTGCCACGCAAGGCGACATCTGAACGTCCAAATGTGCTCCGTACCCCTCAGTTTTTTGCACTTTTGACTTCGAAATGTGCTTCGCGCCACAACGGCGTGCACTTTTTCGACATCTCAACTTCCAAAAGTGCAAAAAACTGAGGGGTACGGAGCACATTTGGACGTTCAGATG
>Ga0126342_10003151_pt1 | contig 26945 bp, 27 predicted proteins | sample Cyp1metagenome_FD_92528 | JGI IMG/M metagenome (GOLD analysis project Ga0126342, IMG submission 92528) | Coral microbial communities from Lord Howe Island, Old Settlement Bay, Australia - Cyphastrea 1 metagenome | ecosystem: Host-associated > Invertebrates > Cnidaria > Coral ...
CCATTCCCATCACCGTCCCTTCCCTCCTTGCGTCGCGGCCAGAGATTCCAGCTGTGGCGGCTCCGGCGCCGGTGGCGGATCCAAGGTCTGGTGGCGGTTCAAAATTCACCAGTGCCGTAAGGGGATTCACTATGAATAACTGGGATTCATATGGATTAATATGGATTAAACTTGGAGAGATGATGATTTTTAAACTGATTTTGAGATTGGGAGTTGATATGAGTTGATATAGCAATAGCCAGCAGATCCAAGCGATTTTTTGCTGGAATATTCATATATTATTCATGGGATAATAAAAAAATCATGGGATATGGATGGATCTGAGATACAGTGGGATGATCCCATCCCTCCAATATCTATTTCTGGGCTGCCCTGCCAGTGGAATAATCTCCTCTGGAGGAATCCCCATTCGCGAACGGTTGGGCACCTGAGGCACACTTTCATGGGCTAAAGGCTAAAGGGCCTCTTGGGCCATCACTGCCTAAATAAATGAAGTTTATTGAATTTTGACATCAATGAACCCACCTTGATGCTTCGCCATGTACAGCATCAATATATCCAGATGTGATTGGTACCAGTAGTACTCTTTGTTGGTAGCCAATTTGTGTTCAGCTCAGGTGCATTGCTCAGGGCAGATGCCAAACCTTTGTCCCTGAAAATGGTCGGCGCGGATTCCTTGGAAGGATCAATGGATGGATGTTTTCACAGAAGTTCAAAAGGACGTGGGCGTTTACCATCAAATCTAGAGAAGTGCTGCTTTTTGAGCGTGACACCCTTGGTATTTTCACCATCGAAATTATTGACAGTTTATATTGTTTTGTTTACCTGTGAGAACAATTCAGGGATGGAAACGATGATTCAATATGTCAATATATGTCAATCAATGCCTGAAACATCCTGAAGCATCCTGAAACATCCATCCGAATCCATCACATCCTACTTTGGTATCCACATCCAGATTCCTTCCAGCTAATTCTCAAGGAATTTAACGGAAACCATTGCCATAGTCATTGGATGCTTCAATGCTGAACAGAGGTTAAATGTCACCGTGATGGCTACGTCGCCACCCACATCACTTTGTCAGCCGCATCCCACCTTTGTCCCTGTAAAATCGAAAAAAACGGATTCTTCCTCGGCTAAATCAATGGATTAATCTCTCACAATCAGAATATGTCATAGTCTCAATTGCATCAGTTCAAAATCCCGTCCAATCCCCAATTTTTTCCATGTTTTTCCGCTTTTTCATCACTCAAAAATCCCTCCTTCCCACCTTTTTTTCAGGAATTCTCAATATTTCTCAGGTCCCACCCCCAGAGGCCAAACGGAGATGAGCTTCCACCGCCGGCACAGTTGCGCTACGCGGCACCTTGCCGGACCCGGTCAGAGGGGCTGCCTTGGCACTGCGCACCTGAGACACAAAGATGGCTGGCGCCTGGCCGGGGGATTCCACGGGGGATGGAACAGTGGGGATATGTTTTGTGGGTAATTCTCCATTATATGGGATAATTCACTGTGGATTATCCATTATTGTGGAACTATTGTCATCCCATTTTATATTGGTTATACCACCATGATATAGGTGGTATATGGTGGTATAACCAATATAAAATGGGATGACAATAGTTCTTTATATGTTTATATCACCATTTAATGGGATGTCCTTAAACCATCCCCCAAATCACCATTTTGATAGGTGGTATAATTCATTCCCAGTCATGGGTGGTTTATGATTGTGAAAAACGCAGATTGACTATGCCAAAGCTATTGAACATGGCACATTTATAGTTGATTTACCTATTCAAGATGGTGATTTTCCACAGCTATTTTGGTTTACCAGAGGGTAACTATGTTGATCATGGGCAAATAATGGTTGGGATTATATAGGTATTATAGGCGATTTATTGGGAATATATAATCATAATATAGTTATTATATAAAATGATCGATCTAGGTAATGGGAATATGTTCCAGGGATAAAAGGGGATGCAATGAGGATTTATAGGGGACTTATATGCGATCACATATAGGGAATATAATGATAAATAATGGGAATGTAACTAATTATCTAATATATAATGTGAATACTGAAATTATGTGTATATATATAATGGGATATAATGGGAATATCCCAATTGTCGGGGAATATCCCAACTATTGATAATCCCACAAAGTATTGGTGATAATGGATTTTTTTTCATGGGTGTGAAGGTTCAATTTTATGGGGATTTATGGTTCACTAATGACTAATGACTGATAATGGTTCACCATGGTTCACCCTATTTTAAAGGAATGTGGTAAATCCAATGGAGTTAACCTCCGACCTTGAGGAAGCCCTATAAACTTTATAAACCTCTTTTCATAGCAGATAAACCATCCCAAAAAACTAGCATAATTTGGGTGTTGTACTATTCCACAATTGTTGGTGTGTTTATTGTTGGGCTATGTTGGGCTTGCCACAATTCCATAGTAAGCCCGGTTGTTGAATAAATATTTGTATTCTCCAAGAATCATCCCTAGGTTTTCCCAGATTATAGCAACCACCACCAAGAGAAAGGAAATTGACATCGATCTACCGCTATTCGAGTAGGAATTTGCATGTTTTTACTCCAAAAGAGGATATGGACTATGTATATATATATGTGGGATATCCAAAAGCAGCAAATGGGATGTTCAATGGGATCTCAATGGAATAAAGATGAAGAAAAACGGATATAGATCCCCACAAGTGGAGGAGATGATGGATTTCTCATTAGGAAGGTGATATAATTTGTAGTTGGATTATTTGGCATATGCTTTTGTCTCCAAAAATGCGGTGGCTTATCATTAATCTCCCCATCGAAATTGTCGGGTTGGGGTATCCCACAACAAAAAACATGTAGGGGGAATCAAGCGGCTGATACTGTATGCTGCTAACAAATTGGATAATAGCTGGAATACATTCAAAAACCCTCGGAAACCATGTGGAGATGCAAACAATCAAGATGGAATCTTCATCCAACAAGCTAGCAGCTGCGTATCACCTGTGATATGGGGGTGGGTATGGTTAAACATTGAGTGGATTCATAAGAGCAAATCAAACCCTTGGAATAGAAGCCGATTCCTAGTCTCTGGCTGCACCACTCGCTAGGTTCTGGTAATGCTTATTATATATAGATTTTAAATAAAATAGATAGTTTTCCTTTCCCTTGAAAAGCCAACTCTTATCTCTATAATATATATATATATACGTAAGTTAACTAGTGGTACAGTAGCTATGTGTCAACGATGGCTCAAAATTGAGGCACCCCAAGGGGAACTGCGGGGGCCCACAGCGGGAGCCTTCTCATCCGAGGCCATTGGCGAGTTCAACGGGGTGGTGGGCACCCTCCCGGCTTTAGCTCCTAGCGCGGAAACGGTTTGGAGAAAAGGGAAGACCATGGAATAGCCCAATCACAGCATGACAAAATTATGAGAAATGAATAGATTTTGATGGATTTTGGTGATTGGTGCAGCTGCACTCTCGAATAAACATCAACAGTCAGCCATATCATGAACTTTCACCTATCATCTTTGGCCCAACGGCCTGCCCCACGCAGAGTTGGCCGGGTCTGCTTCGCAAGGGGACTAGTTGGGCTCTGACTGGCACTGCTGTCCTGCCGATGGGATCACCACTTGCCCGCGGAGTCGCTGCAAGCTTTAGCAGCTGAGTGATGATGATTCGACTGCTTTCAAATATTCATGGAGACATATCTAGTATTGTATTTGAACATGTGAAACCCTACCAGTTCCTGGCAAGTGCAAGATCTTCATACTCCAAAGTTAAAGGACCATGTAGCATGGGTCGGAGTAGTAACTATGGATTTGGCCATAGGGACCATGGTGAATCCATGAATCCATGGTGATCCAGCTCCCCATATTTGTGCATGGTTGTCACTGGTTGTCCCACCCTCGCACTTTAGCCTAGTATAATTCTTACTTTGTTTCATTTTGAAGGGGCATTTGGTGAACCTGACCAACTATAGTCAAGTTCAATCAAATTAATAGTCCCTCATGTCCCTCACAAATAAGCCCATGCAAAGCCCTTCAGAAAATGCTCTGCACTTCATGTCATGCTTTTTCTCCGCATCACCATCCACTTCCTCGCGCATCCCACCATAGCAACACCCTGCGGTCCCGCGACATCCGCCGCAGGGGCGACTTCGGCGAGGACGCTTTGGGTGAGAGCTGTGGTGGCGACAGCAAAGAACGCTCCATTGGAGCGTGCCCCTGTGGATGGCTGTGAGGGTAGCGATAGAGATATGGCAGTGGGTCAAAACCTTGTACCCCTGGTGAACATCAAAATAGCTGGTAAATGGATGTTCATCCCATTAAAAATGGTATTAATAGGTATTGATCCATACCCATATGGGGAGAAAGGTGGGCTAGGACTGGAAATATCTATCAACAACTTCAGAAGTTCCGAATAGTTCCGACCTTGTTGATAGAGTTACAAAAAGGCTGAAAAGCAAAGACCTGTGGGTTGTCCAATGGCGGATGCCTCAAATGATTTTTTCTAGGAAAACGACCATCATCCATTCAATTGAGGGGTACCCCAATTGATCCCTATTGTCTTTTCCGGAGTCACACACGAGAAAAGTCCCGTCCTCTGCCACATCACCAGATTCTCGAACTTCCTTGAGTTTCCTCGGATGAAACCGACCAGGTACGTCATCTCCCGTGGTACATCATCCCATCTGTAAAACTGGTACTCTTGATTTGGGACTATTAAATCTCATTTAGATCATGTAGGCAGCTTAAGGATGCTTAAGGTAGATAGACCTTTTAATTTGAGGTATATAGACTTTTAACTTTCAACTCATGAGTCTGCTGAACTTGCCATGCCTGAATTCGTGACAAGGACCCCATCCTTGATCGTGAACCTACTCCACAGAAAACTCACACTGCAGCTCCTGACCAATGGGGACTCAGAGCCGGACAGCAGTTGTTGCTGAAGCACATCTTGCTGTTGTTGTAAATCCACAGGAGCCCTATGCTCCTCCACTAGGACTGGAGAAGGAACATCTGGTGCCTACTGAAGGATTGACAAAATAGGATTTCCTCAAAAAGTCTCAAAAGGGGTAAAGATATACACTCCAATCACTGGTCTCCATGACTACAACTTCTTAAAAGGATCATTTGGGGAGATTGAGGATATGCGCTAGGCATCGGTATGCATCATTTTTGGCCATACGTCTTCTGGTTCACAGATCTTAAGAGTCATCCAGTCTGACGAACGACCCCTGGAATTCGACCGACAGAATTGGCTCTCCTGCCCCCCGGACCTCGGTATGAGCTTTCCAAATGGGAAAAACACGGAAAAACTGACCCGTTTGAATCATCAAAATCATCTGGATCCTTTGGATCATTGAATATATATATATATATATATTATATATATACATATATTAGTTAACCAGTGATTATGGAAAATAATTTGGAATAAATTGAATAAATCCGCTTTGACATTCGATTCTTTGCAGAAACACAGAGAAACTATCAGATATTTGTGATGCTTTCACATGCTTTCGCAGGAAGCTGTTCGCACTCCCATGGAACATATGGAACCACTCAATCTGATGGCCACCTTTTCATGGATGTGTTGTCGCCCTATCAAAATCCCCCTTGGTCTCCCAATTCAGTATGACTCATCCTGACTGAGGAACAAAAATCTATATCAATGTGACTCAACATGCCCCTCTCTCTCAAATTGATTTGGGCGGTGCTTTGTCCGATGAAACCGTGGACCATGAATACCCTCTGGTAAACTAACATAGCTATTGAAAATCACCATTTATAGTGGATTTACCCATTAAAAATAGTGATTTTCCATAGCTATGTTAAATTACCAGAGGGTAATGATTTTGTGCATTGCATAGCACCACTTTCGAAATCAGGAGATCTTCAGTTGTTCTGGCGCTGCCAGGCGACGCTCGACGTGCCATTTGGGGGCCCTCGTCTCCCCCACGGGAAGGGTCCTCACATCCATCGGGGTTCCACGGGGTTCGAGGGGAAGTTTGTGACCGGTCCAAACAAGAATTTCTGACAGTCTAGATTGTGTGTGTGTGTTGTTTAAAAAAAAAATGGTGGTGCGATGCGTGCGCACGTACTTAATCGTATGCAGTAATGACATCTTACATATATTTATATATTAATTATGTTAATTCATTTCATGTGACACATCAAATGAAGCTGATGCCAAGCCCAAGAATATGCAACTTCCCCAGCGCAGTCCGGAGAGTCTAACGAGTCTAACGTCTCAAAGGCAGCCTGGAGAACGACCGGAGACAACTTGGGAGCTAAAAGTAGGTAAAAATATGTAAAAATTGGTTAAAACATGTTAAAACGTGTTAAAACCCACCAGGCCTTGGGGAACAACACCCAAGTCAGAAGTCAATAGATCGTCCCTGGATGTCCACGGGGGTTTGGAGAGCTCGGTTTTGAACCTTGTGACCTTTAGTAATTACCTGCATCAGATCGGCGTCGTTAAACTCAGTTATCATTGCGAGAGTGCAAGACCAGCAGGTGTGGCGGAAGGGGGGCGCCTGCAATAAAACCAACCCACTTCAGAATCTTCAGATTTTCGCTCCACAGTACATGCAGCTGGATCAAACTGCCGAATCGTTCGTCCAAAAACTTACCAACCCATCGGCGGCTTGGCTCCAAAATTCGAACCCGGCCTTTTCCAGGCTGAACAACTTCAGATGGCTCACCAGCGGCTCCGGGCCACCCATCACGGCAACAATCGAGTTGTGCTACTTCTGAGGGGGGCGAAAAGCCTTCGGTCGTGGCCGACCACATTTTCATCAAATGTTAAGTTTTTAAAAAAGTGTCTGTTGTCTGATGGTTTCGGGTTCTGGCAAGTGAACCATTCCCAGGTCTGATGTCAACATGTGTTAACTCTTTCAGCTGCCAAACCCTGGTGAGTTGCACTGGAAACCTCCAGGGTAAGCCATAGGAAAGCATACATTTCTGGGAATTGCGGGCCCAAATGCTCGTCATTGCTCTGCGCGTATGGTCACTTCAGCATGAGCTTTGATGTTAGTTATTGACTTTTGAGATCTTTTGAGCCAGCAGCAAACATCAGCTGCATGGAGGTGGTTGATTCCTTGCCATGACTTCCTTTGGGGCGCTACACGCAATCAAATGTTGTGCCTAAATTGGGATCTTGTGATCTTGTCATGCACAAAATGAATAGAGCCTCTGATTACATAAGATTAATATATATATATATATATATTAATATACATATATATATATAGTGTAGTTCGATATAGTATGATATATAGTTACATGATACACTGTATCGATGACCTTCAGCCTTTCTCTTGGCCAGGATGTCTCTAACCTCAACACAAGCCTCGCAGGTTTTCCGCAAAGAAATCCAACTCGATCCGCTCTATCCTCCGTGGCTAAAAAAAAATATGTGTAGCACCCGAGCAGAAGAAATCACTGCACTGGCCGTCATCATTTCGTCTGGATATAAGTGGAACAACGCTTCATTGCCTAATTTCAACCAGCTCTTCTGCACCATCTGGCAGTCACACCAGTCATTGTTCTCTCGCCACCCGACTTTCTTGGCCGGGATCGTGTTCCAAACCACAGGTCTAGGTGAAATTGATAATTCAGTCATCATGAAATGGTCGGGACTCAAGTAATTATACTCATGTGTTACCCCAAATGGATCCAAATGGATCAGTAAACTTTCTTGTCAGTTGGTTGAAGCTGAAGCTACAGTATCGCTTGACTCATCCGTTAACCTTCACCCCGCTACATCGACTGCTCTCACACGTGGCTCTCATGCAATGCGCCTGGCGACGGAGTCATGGATTGTGCAGCAGAATCTGTGAACTTAGATCAAAACATTGACGGCTCCATATCCAACAAGACAATCTCAGGCAAATCATCCCTCCACGCCAAATTCAGCCAATTCACTTCACCATCCATCTGGATAGTTTCCAACAAATCCTAAACCTGTTCAACGGCCTTTTACATAAAGGACTCCACCTGCGCTTTACCGTGAAGCCACCCGTCTCTTTTCGTTCTTCCCCAAGGAATCCCAGAGGTTTGGTGTCCCCAATTTCCCATTGAGGTTGATCATCATGTGTTCCCCGTTCAATCTTGGCGTCAATACCATGGTAGCCATCCACACCAAAATAGCTATTGCTGATGGATGTGCATCCCCCCAACGTAGTTTCTGATATTTTAACATCTGGTTATTTAACATAGCCATGGAAAATCCACCCATTTTTTAGTTCGGTAAACCATCTATTTCTATGGGCCATCTATACCATGGCTATGTTAGTCATAACCAGAGGGTACATCTTTTGGCCAATCCCCAAATCTCCATCATGATCACCCCGCCTTCAGAAGGCTTGCACGAAGGCCTTCAATCGTGCATCCCTCAGCTTTAGAGCAGCGCCTTCCAACTGTGCGTTCACCTGGCTCGTTCAGAGGTGTTGACAACAGCCCACAACATTGACCAGTTTTTTTTGTAGTGGGTGGACCCCTTTTGTTTTAGGGGGTTAATAATCTATAAGAAATTTGACCGATATATATATATAAATTGAAGGGATGGAAGATTGAATGGGAAGAGATGCTTGTTAAGATTGAAAGCGGGCAGTAGCTATGCAAATTCAAACATGTCAACGCTTCTGGCAACATGCTTGGGGCGTTCTCCAAAACAAAAAGCATCAACTGACCCATACTGCCCTGATCAACAAATCCAACATGTTCATACCAAATGGTAGATATACAGTACTACAATGGGATAGTAGTGGATAGTACTAATAAAGATAATAAAGCAACCTACTATTACCAGTATTACCTATTAGCCTATTACCGTACTATTAGGGAAGCCTCCAAAATGGCTGCACCTTGTCCACATAGGAGTTGGCACTGCCATCCGAGGTGGCTGCGATGGATTTGATGCCCAAGGAGTCGGGCAAGGCATAGCCCACCTGCGGCGATATCAACGGCACTGGGGGCTATCACCATCCATCACCATCCATCACGATCCATCACCATCCATCACCAATAATAGTTGGGATATGTTAGGAGATAGTTGGGATATGTTAGGATATTAGGATATGTTTGGGATATTTTGGGGCTGTTTCGTTTTAGAAAATTGGGGAAAACTCGGATAAACTGGGCCACTTTTGTGCGAAAGCTACGGATGTTTGGGTGCGACGAGACGATCGCCCTGGCACCTTGGTGTTGATGCTGCTATAGAGGGCTTCCAAACGCTGCAAGGCATCAGCCGGCAACTTGGAGAAGTCATAGTCCTGCGATGCTGACCATCTTGGAACAGCCGCAATCCCCTTTGCCGTTTAGCTATGGAAGTTATGCGTCCCCAAATGTCTTAATCCATCCTTTCCTAGTCCCCCAGGATTGCTGGTACTCTTAGAATCTCTTCAATATGGACATGCTCGTCCTGACCGCTCTTGGCCTTGCTGGCCAGAGATCGCACTTCTTCAGCCTCCTTGGCTGTCACCATAAATGACTCCTGCCACGCTCCACTTGGAGCTGGGGCGTCCCCAGCTGGGTTGTGACTGGGTGGGGCAACAAGCCAAGCATGGAATGACAGGGTGCAGTATGTAGATGACCCCTCTGTGGAAAGCGTCCTGGAATTCCTTTTCCTTTGCCTGCTGTGCGAAAGCCACTCGCTCAGCCAACCTTAGATCTGACCTATTCATCTGGGAACGTCTGGCTATTCAACCAATGGAGTTTCTTCCTACATCTCCACAAACATGAGACCCAGGCTGAATGTCCCGCCATGCAAATTCAGAGAAGCCACCAGCTATAGGTGACCCAACCGCCTATGGTTGATGACCATCAGAGTATTGCACTTTGGTCAGACATCGTAGTTTTGCTGGCTTTGTCTCCATGTTCCCTGGTGGTGGAACCTAAATCACTGTTCGTTGCACCGTGTTCTTCTGCATCCCATACCTTCCCACTAGTGCCGGTTGCTGCATGTCCATGTCAGGCCAATTATGCCAGTAGGAATTTCCATATTCATTGGTCTTTGTCGTGCGATGGGTAACCTCCACTGCTGGGAAGGTCAATTTGGGGATCGTTGATGATCGGGTTTATCAGGCTTGGATTTTGAATCATATCCCTTCATTGGGTCATCCGTAAAAAGTGGTAAACCATATTATACTAGTCCCGATTTTCTGGATTGAAGTGTGACATCCCCAAGATTGGGTTCTTGGCACCAAGTGACGTACCCTTGGCATCAGCTTTGGAAGTCGCTAAGTCGACTCCCTGCAGCGATTGGAAGGCGTCCGCGAAGTGCTTTGCCACCGGGTCCTGGAGAAGCAACAGAAATTGGCAAAAAAAACGACCCTCTGGTAAACTAACATAGCTGAACATCACCATCTTAATAGATAAATCAACTACTAGTATGAGCCATTTTACTTAGACCAGTTCTTTAAATATTTTTATATAATGCAAACAAAATAGACAGGGAAAGACCTAAGCGTCATTCTCCCTTTTTTTCAGACATGGTCCTTGGAAGAATACTATATTCTCAGACAATAAAAGTCATATTTGCTGACGTGTTCAATCGGTTTCACCATGTTTCCCACATTCCTGGTTTTCTTCAACCGGATTTTCATGCATTTTCATGCTATAAATCCACATCAAAGCCATCATTTTCCCATCAAAACACAACGGGCTCCTCAGCCACTTCCACCTGCGCGCCGCTCAGCGCCTTCACAGCGGCGGAGAAGGCCTGGACACCAAGGGGCGAATGGGAAATGCCGGGAAAAAAGGTTTTACTATTGCAGTAATAGAAAAGAATGGATGGATGGATGGATGGACGGACGGACGGATGGATGGATGGATGGACGGATGGATGGATGGATGGATTGACTGATTGATTGATGGATTGATTGATTGATGGATTGATTGATGGATTGATTGATTGGGGAAGAATGGTTTCTTACTTGTTCTTTTATTGAAAAAAAATGGCTGACCGTTCACTTTAAACATCGAGCTGTAGTTTTAGAGGGCATAGGGTATGGTCATGGCTAGATTTGAAGAATGTGTGGAATTCTTAGGGTGTCATGTCAGCTTAGCACAGTAATGAACCATGCCTTAGATTTTAGCATCTGCAGGTGTTTTTAAAGTAAGACTTGACAAGACCGAGGGTAATGGGTGTACTTATTCTGTGTAGGTATCACAATGGCATATATAGAAAGGATGTTGGGGTATCATTGTGATTGGGGAATATTGGGGTATCATAAAATGAGTATAAATTAGTGTCATTGGGGGAATTTATCCCAAGTATATGTGTGTCATCGGGGCAAAGGAAAAGACCAATCATAAATCGGCTAAATCGTAGGGCGTCTTTTATATGATACCAAAGACATTGGTTCATATTGCTTGGTAAGTGAGCAATCTACCCTAAGCATAGTGGTGCGTGGTGCTACCATCGTTGATCAAATGTGGCGCCCAACTATCACGGTCGATTGTGGTGAAGGAGGCGAACATCAAATCAGGCTTTTAAGCGGTTGATTTCTCAAGTCATTCCCTGGCGGTGAGATCATATGGGGATGGGTCAAAACCCTGGCACCTAGTGAACCCCAAAATAGCTGGTAAATGGATGTTCATCCCCCTAAAAATGGTATGTATAGGTATTGATCCATAGCCATATGAAATTAATGATTAATATAGTGCTACTGTGTGGTCATGCAGCTGAAACAAATCAATGACTGGCAAATCATCAACGTTCCCGCCTTGTCCTGCATTCCCTTGTCTGTGGGGAACTTCTCCTTAAAGGACGCTGCTGCCTGGCACCACCAATGGGGCTCAAAAAACCTTTGGTGGCTGGCAGTTGACATCATGTTTGGTGCCAACATGTGCCAACATGTGCCAACATGTGCCAACTTGCAGGATGAATGATGTGGAACATGTATGATAAATAGATATAAATAGCTTATCCTTCTGTGCAATCCAGTTCTCAAAGTCTAATCTCCCCGCAGGAAACGGCCTCCCGCACCACCAAATCCTGCATGGCTGAGCCCATGTTGGCCTGTCGCAAGGTGATGCCAATCCCAACAAACAACACCAGCCCACACACATACATATCATATCATATACAAGTGTCTATATACAATAGACTATTTGACAATAGATATACATACACGTTCCATATTGAATTATAGATATAATATATATATATAGACAGATAGATAGATATGATATGATATAATGTATATATATATAATATTATAATTATATATTATATATAATATATCCACTGATGTTGATTCTGCCCCCCCCCTTGGTGCTACAACAAGTTGGCTCTGCACCTCAAAAGCCGCGATGGCTTGCAACTGCTTGGTGGCCCGCTCCGTCAGATCCTCCTGCATCTTCACCACCAACGCCTTGAAGGAGGCTGGCTGGAGGAATCCCATGGAATCACCAAAATACAACAGCAAAAACGTGGTTCGATGGTGGTTATATCACTGTTATATGCAGCAAAAACGTGGTTAGATTAGATGGTGGTTATATATATATCACTGATATATAAATCTCAATCTCCGTACTCCAATCATCTCCAATCACATGGGGATGGGTTTTTCAAACTTGGTGCCACCCGCACAATTCGTTGAATGGGCTGAGTGGGTCAGTCTTGGGACTTTCAAATCATCGATTTTCCGGGTGATACTTTTGACCTATACTCAGCCTATCTCAGCCTTCCCGCCCTCAAAATGGTGGTTCATGATGGCTTCATACTGAAGATGGGCAGCAAAATATACTGGTCTTGGGGTTCTTGAATTCTGACCCAGCCCCAATGTACAATGAACCTCTCTTGTTTTTGGACGTGGAAGGAGCGTAGTTTCTTTATCAGGATTGCGGAGTCCCCCGTGAATCTGCGGGGCTCACTACTTGGAGACTTGGATCATCTTGGATCATTCTCAAGACTGGAACCGTTTATATACTGTAGATACTCATCATGGTTACATTTTGTTAGCAACCCAGCTGCTGGATTGTCGTGAAAAAGCGAACGTCATTGACCATGGCTACCAACTACCAACGTGATCTGAGCTGGTCTCACCCAACAGCAAAAAATGGGGAGTGGTTTCGGCCTACAGCAACTATAAACTGGGAGATTCATGGCACTAAACATCATACATACGAGTATCAGCCAGAAAAGGATTACATAGGATGACAACATTCAAAATGTGTCCATATGGGACCTGCAAAACCAACGATTTCTTTAATCAACACTTGATCAAGAGGTCCTTCAGCCCTGGCCTTGCGGTACGCCGCAATCTTCTCCTCCGAGTCCTGTCATCAGCATGATGAGGATGATGCTCTGGACATTGCGACATTGATCTTATGAGATCTTATGATAATGCTGGTATTTCATCATAGTTCACCCATAAACATCCCACCCAAAACATCCCAAAACTGCCACCTCTTTGAAGGTCTTCAAATACTCCACGCACTTGGCGTCGTTGGCGAAACGCCGCATGGACTCCACGATCTTATCTTCGCCCTCCATGACCTACAGGTCCAATGGCTGATTTTGGCGCTACCAAATGGCACAGAATCACCTGCAAAACATCATATAACTATAAATATAAACAGATATATATATATATATATACAGTATATATATATATATATATATATATATATAACGATATAAATATATATATATATATATAAATATGATTAAATATGATCCATGCAATGAACATGACCACGGTCGTTCAATCCAGTAGAAACCGCTCCCAATTCCACGGAGTTCCTGGGGCCGCCAGCCTCCTGCGCTGTCTTTTGCGCTGCCATGTACTCGTTACGACGGGTGGTCTTCGCGATGAAGCGATTCAGCACGTGCCACATGGTCCAGCACCACCTGGAGTAGCGCAGAAAAACTCAGCATAAACTTACCAGAAATGGCTAGGTATGAAAAAACCATCCACAATACATCCACAATACAAGATTGATTTTGGATGATTTGGGGTTTAAACATGCTTAAACCACAATTATGTCTTTACATGTTGCATCAAGTTCTAATGTGCTTTGCATGAACTGTGTACGTGTACATAAAAATATATATGACTATTAATTTTCGAGAAATTGATATGCATCTATCGCACAAAATGTGAATGAGTATCTGACATATATCTATCATATACAAGAAGAAATCAATATGACGCAATCGTCAGAGTTGAAGTCGCACCAGACAATCTGATTCCCCGACAAGTTCTTGAACGGAAGTCCTGGTACTCTATTAGCCATTCAAGTGCGCAACAAACGTTGTAAAAGGGTGGTCTACACAAGACATACGGTGAATCTATTGAACCCTCCGCAAGTGCTGAGATTTTGATTCTGGGTCGACACGAGTGTTTCCAAGCACAAAGTCTACTTAGTTTCCATGGTCAAGGCGCATCGAAGTTCCAAACACTTTCACGCCTCAGCACACGACAGAAGTATTCTGCAAAATGTTGTGGCAACTTTGAACTTGTTTTTTTTCATGTTTATTGAGGTTATTGTTTAAAAACCTAAGAGGTTCAACACTTTGAAGAATTGCAGTTACAGTACACTTTGCATCCATCTTCACTAGACGCAGCAAGCTGGGTTTGATTTCTTGCAGGGCTGGTTTCAAAATGTTCAAAGCGACTGAGCTCCCAGGCCGAAATAATAGTTGAAAAATGGGAAGGTCTTGAAAATGAAAAGACCAGTGCCGAAGATCAGCCAATGGTCGCGGATCAAGCCCTCTCTCTTCACCTACGAGAAACTTGGACCAAAGACCCTACTGACCATGCCTGCTTTTGTACCACAACGAACACAAGTCTCATGCTACGAATATTGACAGGTTCAAGTGCTTTCCGAATGGAACGAGAAGGCGTGCAGCATCTGACTTTTCTGAAACGATATGTTCAAACTCTGAAAGAGTTGGGCAGTGTTCAAAACCTATATGGATATATATATATATAGATATAATATTCGTATAACAACCCCATAATATAATGATTAAATATAATTAATCAACAATGAGCACTGGGTCCTAGCGCTCCTAGCGCTCCTAGCGGTCAGCTTGCTTTGAAGCCCAGACTTGAAATCGCCAGCCCTATCCTTTGTTTAGACTTGGCTCAGCGTTGCCCTTTGGCAAAACCTTAGCTCAGCGCGAGACCGTGGCATCCCGCCCGATCCTTCAGCGTCCCAAAATGATGAGACCGTGGCTGTTTCGTCATAGCAAAATGGTGATTTTGATGTTCTGTAAGGCTACATAGATCTACATAGATCTACATAGATCTACATAGATCTACATAGATCTACATAGATCTACATAGATATCTTGTCTTGTTTTGGTTTCGGGGCAAAATCGCACCAAGCTGGCAAAGCACCTCGATTGTGCAAGTTAACAGGAACGTTACTGCCCCACCCCACCCCAACCCCAACCCTCATTTAGCAGCCCTCTGCAAAAACATGTCAAAAAAGATGGTCCAAGATGTTCCAACAAAGGAAGCCGGCCTGGAAATGAGAACCCCCCCCAAAAAAAGTATCTGATTGGTCATGTACTACATACATACATACATACATACATAGCATTGCATGACATTGCACTACAGAACAGTGCTGTACATCGCATTTCCTTACCAAACCAGGTGTGCAAATTTATACAATGTGTCTGTGCATGTGCATGTGTATATATATATGAATGTGTATGTGTGTATGTGTATGTAGATGTATATTCTGCACAAACAGATAGATAGATAGATAGGTAGATAGGTAGGTAGATATAGATATAGATATAGATATAGATATAGAAATAGAAATAGACATATATAGAGATAGAGATAGAGATATAGATATAGATATAGATATTAGATAATAGATATAGATATTAGCTAATAGATATAGATATAGATAGAGATAGATATAGATATAGATAGAGATAGATAGATAGATAGATAAATAGATAGATAGATAGATAGATGGAGAGTCAAATAGATAGTCAATTAGATAGTCAATTAGATAGTCAATTGTAATAGTCAATTAGATTGTCAATTAGATTGTCAATTAGATAGTCAAATATAATAGTCAATTAGATAGTCAGTTAGATAGTCAAATATAATAGTCAATTAGATAGTCAATTAGATAGTCAAATATAATAGTCAATTAGATTGTCAATTATAATAGTCAATTAGATAGTCAGTTAGATGATTAATTGGATACTCAGTTAGATCATTAATTAGATAGTCAGTTTGATAGTCACTTAGATAGTCAATTCATGTCAATTCGATAGTCAATGACATAGTCGATTAGATAGTCAGTTTGATAGATAGATAGATAGATAGATAGGTAGATAGTTAGGTAGAACGTACATGCGTAGGTAGAACCCCCCAACAAGAAAATCTTTGGATCTGGCCCAAAAAATCCCGCATCCTTCAAGTCTCCAGCCCCCCCACCCATAGCTCTGCAACCGCGTTCTTCCAACCACGACTCCACCTGCATCGCTTTCGCTTGGTGACTGGACATTTCACCAAAAAAATATTCGTCCAATTTGTAGAGTTGGCCCTACAACAAACAGAATTGAACTGGTTTCCCTTGCTTTGCAAGTGGTGATTGACCCTGTAAGTCTCTGGCTTAGGTCATCCAGTGTATTCTCGGGCTCTAATTCGGTCCCATAGCTATGCCTCAAAATGATCAAAACTTACAGCCGCCCACTCAGTGGCCTTGATTGGGACCCGAAGAAACTGTAACCAGGAAACCCAATGACAAAGCCCATTGTCCAAAGTTTATAAAAAGCAGTGAAACGGTAAATGAGTCATTAGTTGTTATTGGGTGTATAATATGTTATACATTGATCATGGCTAGTCTTCGACACGCTCCAAAACGAGAATAGTTTAGCTGGGTGGTATATTCATCTACACTTAGAGCAAAGATTAAAGGATAGAACTACCCTGTAGTAAGGTTTGCCCACTTAAATCTGCCGTTGCTGGTTACATCCCATTCTTGTTGATTTTTGATGATCAATACCCCCAGTTTTGCTGGTTCATATTTCCCGGTCGCCCTTGATGAGTTTTGGGTGTTGGCACCAATCATGGCATGTTCAATGGACGGTCCCATCTTAAGTTAACAGCATGTCAAGTTTTGGGTGTTCTTACCATCAAGCACCTTCCATTGATGGTTAATATCCCCAGTTTGGCTGGTTGGTTACCCACCTAGCCATCAATAATCAAAAATGGGATACCGACTCCAGCTATAGCTGGACTAACACTACTTACCCTACTTACAACTGGGGTTATACTTTATATAACACACTTAATTAACTATAGTAGCCGGGGTAATCCACCAAGAAAGTTTGACCCATCGTAGGTGGCTGACCCATCGCCTGTTTCGGTCCCGCATCGTAGGTGGGAAGCTCCAAGGGCTCCAGCAATGCGTGCGCACGGAGGTCCGAATGTCTGGCCGTTCGCCCGGGGCAGAAACGGGAATCCATGAAAGGGTGGGTTTTAACTTCTAAAAATGTCCAAAGTTAAACATGTATTGAAACATATTTAAACTATGGAATCCATGGAACTTGAGGGTTTCATCAAAGATGTGGATCCAATCCTTTGAAAAACATAGGAAAAACAGGATTTAGCTAGACTTGAAGACGTCGTTCTAAAAACGGAAATAGGGGATGCACCCAGTTGACTGTCTACTTCTATAGAGGAAACCGTCCTGATTGGAGCGGTTGTGAGCTCAAAATTATTGAGTTATGCCCACCTGATGCAAATGAATGACTGGTCACACATTAGTTATCATTACATACAGTATGGAGGTTTACTGAAATGGGGGTACCCCCAAATCATCCGTTCCAATATGATTTTCCAGCAAATAAACCATCCATTTGGGGTACCCCCATTTATGGAACCCCCCATATCATTACTGTATGTATATCTGAGTATATCTGTATATCATTTATGGTCGGGACTTGGGCATCGAGCAACATTGGCAGCAACCACCCTTTCCCAACTGCCAAAACCACTGCTCCAGGCTCACTATGCTCACTGTTTCCCCTCTTATAACCATTTATATGTTCAATATCTTATTGTAGTCACCTGCTAGCAGATAGAATGATCCAGAATTGAACCAATGCAGGTAGAATTTGTTAGGACAATACGCACCCCCACTTATAATATTCTGAAACATTAGCAGTTAGAATATTCCAAAGTTGAACCCCCTTGAGTACGTAGTGTTTCCAAAATCACATTGCCATGTTTGCAAATGCCACACTTCAAGAAGTAATGTTTTGTTGATATCTTCATTGTCGAATATTCTAAGTGCAAAACAAAACACACGGAGATGGAATATTGTGGAAACTTTCACCCGGGCCTCGAACGGAGCACCGGGGAGCTCAAGGATTTAAACCAAAATATTCCCAAGTTTGGAGGTTTGTGGTTTCACCAGTGTTTCACCAGTCACAGTGTGCCTCATCCTTTTCTCTGGAGGCTGCCTTGGGTCCCAAGATATCCCGGCTGAGGTCCCTTCGCCACTGCTTCCGGTAGTTTGAGTGTGCCCAAAAAATAGGACACCCCCACGAACCCCCAACGCTGCTGTCTTTGCTGCTATAGAGCACTCAGTGACTCAGTGGGCAGAGTCAAGACATCCCTATACAGGTAAACGAATGGTAAACGACAAAGTCACTCCTAAATCATGCCTTGACCCAACTTGCATATCAAAAATCCACCAAACACCATGGTACTATCCAGTTATCGGATTTTGGTGATCAAAAAGAGCAACTTATTTTGAAGTCAGAGTTCGCTTGCATTTTAGGGTGGAGGCACGACTTTTACGTTGACCGTTTCCCAAGCTAATTCTGGTGATTCCTAAAAACGAGGCACGACTTTATCAGTTGTCTGTATTGACCATCCATGACCCTAACACACCAAGGTCCCGTCAATCTTCGCCGAGACACACTAAGAGATGAACACCTGAAATGCTGCACACGTGGGTGGAACTCTGGTTTCACTTGGCATTTCAACCCTTTCCTGGCGATCCATTCCCTGAAGATTTCAGCCACCATCAAGATTTGTGAATGGTCCAGTTGTGTCATTTTCAGGCTGCGGCAACAAATTGCGATACTTCTCTCCCTGGAGTCGCATTAAGCATTGAAAAACCCTGGCCATCGTGGCCGCCACTGGAGACATCAACTTGTGATTCATCTGCAACTGTGGGGCCTTACGGCTTTGGTAAATGTTGTTCATTCTGCTACTAAACATCAGCAATCACCCCACATTCGTTGATGAATCCAAAGTCCATGCCTGAAACCACCCAAAAATCAATTATATAATCATTATGCGGTATTTGGAACATTTACCTTGAGGAAATTAGAGGGTTTCAAGCAAGCATGCGCTTTGAATACATTAGCATGAAAGAATAAGATAGGACCTCAGTTCCATTTTGTTGGTGTCATAATCACCACGTTTTGGATAATCCATTTGCAGACACACCCAAGTATCATATTGTTGAACTGTCACCGAAGTATCATATTGTTGAACTGTCCCTATCATCATGTTTCCCCGGTTACTGTAAATCCCAATTATTGACATTTCCCCATTATCTCCCATGATATCCCATGACATCCATTATATCCCGATTATCTCCCAACAGAATCCACTCAAATATCCAATACATCCATCATTTATCCAATTATATTAATATGTTTTTAAAAAAAACAAGAAGTTCCTCTAAATCCTTCTATAAATCCATTATGTCTAGTTCATCATTTCTTGTGTTTTGGTGACTTTCATCGCGTTCCCCGCGTTCCCCGCGTTTTTTTTCCGCGGGGTCACCGAGCCACAGTCCCGAGCTTCGGCCGCTTGCTGGGCCAGGTCGCTGGCGGAGACACCCTGGAAGGGAGGGAAGTTATCCTTAGTGACTCAAGGGCTTCAAGGCCAGTGCTATGGATAGAAAATGATAGATGGATAATGATGGATAGATTCGATTGGAATATGAGGATGATATACTGTATGATGATATGATGATATGATATTTTCATGGGTATATCATGGTATATAACTGGTTGGGGCCCCATCATCGCCCATGCAGTACAGTAAACCCATGTAAACCCCACAATAATCCTCCATAATTGGGACAACAAGGCCAGCCGACGGCTATGGATTATGGATTCTGTCTTCAAGTTTTGTGGGGTGACATCTCCCGATGTTTTCTCAAACCATTTTACCATCAACCGGCCAGGATCCGCAAGGTCTGTCTCTGCCCAGAATCGTCCAGACACTTCCTCAGTAACAGCCAGTCGTAGAGATGCTGGTGCACCTGCGCGATGAATGAGGTGATCATGTAGGGATATGTAGGGTATGCTGCCAAAACCAGGTCTGGTAAACCAACAAACTTCACGTTGAGCCAGCCGAAGCCAATGCATCTCATCGGCCTCCGGCCGAGGTTGCACAGGCGGCTGGGATCCAGGCATTCCACCCGTAAAGAGAAGCCACGTCAGCACACCCAGGGAATACAAATCGGCTCGCTCGTCGTGTGGCATACCACCAAGCACCTGATGACGGAGATGGTTTTTGTCGCACGGATGGCTCACTAAAAAAATCACCGTCAGATAATGAAACTGCACGATATGATGGTAATGCCATGTAATTAATACATATAGCTTATGAAGGGAAATTTGGGATTCTTGGGATACCTTATTGCTATTTATTGCAAATAAAATCTAATAAACATGCTTTGCTGTTGTCTTTGAAACTGTGGTAATACCCTCACTGGCTGTGCCACCTCTGGTGCACAGTAGCCCACGGTGCCGGCCGGATGGCCGAAGGAGTAATGGCCGGCCGAAGGGCCCACCTCCGATGGGACAGTGACATGATGTGACATGGTAAGAATCCAATGGGCCACTACGGTTGGTGTCCAAGAATGAATGTACAGATGTTCGATTACATGCAGATGCATATGTTTGATTATTTTTGTACATAGTTTGTTTTTTTCCTGTACATATCTTGCTGTAGTCATTTCAAGATTTGGAGTCGCAAACCATGGTGATCCCATGCTGGGAGTCCCCATTGGGACAACGGCGCACACGTCCAGAACCGAAGTCCGCCAACTTGGCACACTGGGCGCTGTCCAGAATCACGTTCCTTAACGGGATCAAGCCATTGTATAAATGGATTGGTTCAAGGGAAAATCGATAGAAATCCATGGTTTTTATCTCCAAATATAAAGGTGTCCCGTAAAATGTCCCCATCATTCCAAGTTGTGAATCTATTTTGCGGGGATTGAAGCCAATGAACATACGAATGATAATGGATGATATCAGCGACGTTTTGCCACTCGATGGGAAAACATAAGTATACCTATATTAGCAATCGTGATCAATGGATATCAATCGTACATATTCACTTGCTCCAGTGAAAGCTTCACCATATCCACCCCCAAAATCAGCTGCGATTTCGCAATGGGAGGACGTCAGCAGCACTTCCCAAAGCGCCGCTGAGACGCCCCGGCTTCAAATCCCGAAAAAGGACGTTCAGGCGCTTGTGCATGTGCTCTAAACCTTGGTGAAACATGGTGAAACCAATTTTGTTTCAACCAATGGTGAAACCCCAACCGGGTCCAGGTCCTGGGTCCGGTCAATTTATGAAGTTCCTGCCAAGCATTGCTAGTTAATGCCTTGGAGATAAAAAAATGAAAAAATATATACTTATATCATACTGTCTATTTCAATTCAGAAGTTGTTCTTGTCCCAACTTTTGTGAAACGGAAGTGACCATTTCAAATACCAAAGATACTTGGTCATCCTGGTCTCCGCTCATCATGGTGAGTCAACCTCCAGCACTAGGGTCCCGGGATTGTGGAAGTTGAGACCAGGAACCTAGAAAGACTTGTCCAAGCCAATCGAGCGTTTGTGGCGGTGGCTTGTATGTCAGTCCCTTGGCCATATTTTGCAACGTCGCGCTGTGCACCCGTTGAAAAAGATTGCCTGGGCCAAGTGGATCCAGGTGGGCAGATGTAAAGGCCATGATTTGTGACCAACCACTCAACTAACCACCCAAGTGATGGCATGCTAGAGGTAAAGACATGTAAAAACCCACTTGTTTGTAGTACACCAGTGGATCAGTGGATCTCGAAGATTCGCCCAGGATGCTTGGGCAGAACTCCATCACCAGTGTGTATTGCCCCGAATCTTCATCAAAGGTCACCATGTACAGCCGCACAATGCCTCAGTCGTCCCGGGGTCCAAAGAGAAAACATGTAACCTGACAGGGACCTGACAGTACTGCAGAAGGGGCTGCGTACCATGTCAGGTGTACTGAACTGTGTATGTAGTGACTTGTTGTACATTGTGTATGCAGGATCTTTACCTTAAACTGCTTTCAACTAGTCAATTATGCTATTTGAAATGAATATAAAACTCCGCTTCTGAAAAAGTATTTGTCTCAGAAATCACACAAAGACGTCGATCTGGCATGGTCTGGCATCTATTAAATCTATATTAGATGATATATGGTAATATATAACTATGATGTATATATATAATATAATTATATATATATATATCATATAATTATAATATATTACTATATGTATCTTGGAAAAAGGCTCCAGCCATGCCAGGTGTGCCCTTGAACCAAGGCACAGGGATGCGGTGTCTGATGTATCAAGGTTCCCACATCGCATTCCCGCGCCACTTCCGGGGACGCAGGCCGATCGCGGGGCGTCTTGAAGACCTTCACGGCGTACCTCATCCGATCTGCTGGGCACCCAGCAGGAATCCCTTGGAATCTTGAAGATGCGTGGATAATCTTGGAATATCTTGGATATGCAAATTTTGGGATGGGAAAAAAGATCATTCAGGGGTTGAAATTGGATCATCCTGGAACTGAGCAAGAGTTCCGTGTAGATCATAGCCATTCATAGGCCTCGAATGAGAGGAATGGAACGGAATGTAATGTCAACCCCGGATTAATAAACCATGGCTTATTAATTAGGGGGGTCCTCCTCCAATAGTCATAATATGTCATAGTATGATACTCAAATGGTACCCTCCCGATTAAACAATCTAGAGGTTTATTAATCCAGGGTTGACATTATCAGGGGATGCAAAACTGGATGACTTTCGAGCGGCAAGACATCTCTCCGTCGATGCTTGGCCCGAAAGACCTGGCCGTAGGCGCCCTCGCCAATCATGGCCTCAGCGCATGGCCCGTCTCCACCGATAAAAGCGCGGGAAAACAGAGGGTCTAAGGACTACCGCAGCAACGACAACAGGGATGATGATATTGAGTGATATTGATCATACAATTGTTGTATCATTGATAATTATTGATGAATTCTTCTGATCACAACAATTGCATACCACTCGACAGGAGAGTCAATATTGGTTTGTCTAAAATGTAGCAGAAAAAACAGCAATTCATCGTCATTTTCCCCAGTCAAATTTCCCAATCTGTGGACAAATCTGCCTTCGCTGGCACCGGGCATTCCCACCTGAGGTAACGCCACTTGATTTCCCATGCGATCAATGGGTACCAAATCGCTGAGCACTATTTCCTGGGACTTGGCAGTTGCATCGTTGGCTGTATGGCTGTGTGGCTTTTCTCTGGTCTCAAAAAGTTTTCGGGTGACCAAATCTACCATGATGATGATCTGCCACCTCTGACGGTTGACTCAGCAAGGTCCAGCTTCACCCTGGATGTTCCAAGTCTGAAAAACGTCCTGTTTGAACTTTGAACATCCATTGATCCTGCATCCAGATCATCCCATGGCAATCTATGCTACAAAAAATGGTACTATCTGAATCTCAACAGGATGCCATCCAACCATGGTCTCAAGAATTCGCCATCCATCCATCCCCCATCCATCCCCCCATCCGGCCCCAGTCCAGTCCTCTTCCTGCTCTTCCTGGTCTTGTTGCGTGGTCAAACACAGGCGTCCCAGCGCACCGCCACAGCTGGCGGCCACGTAGGAACAGATCCCGGGGGCCACCAGGTGCACGCGCTTCCGCGAGATGTGGAGCGGCACGGAGAGCCATACCTTGGGATGGGGAGTTAATAAAGGCCATGGTAGGGACTCCCATCATCACCCTGATATGTAACATCAACCAGTGTGTTATGTGATGTTCTATGGATTTCTGGTGATTGGAAATTGATATCATAATATCATCTATACCCAGCAATTCTGGGGCTTTAATGGTGGTTTACCCTGTAAAAATTGCATGATGTCGTCCCGAGATCATATTGAATACCCTGAATAAGGACCAAAAATCATAGATCCAATTGCATTCATCATTCAACAAGGCTTTTGTTGAACTTTCCCAAGTGGTTACAGGCACCTGTTGAGGATTGAGTTGTACCCATGGCTGGCGGCCAAAATGATTTCTATGGAAACGACGACAAGGGAACTAGTTCCATCCTGGGGTCTGACCTATCTGCAATTTCGTTTTTCTGGGTGAAGTGCGTATCGGATCTCTGTGCACCTTGTTTCTGGATGTATTTTAAAATTTTGGTATTCTAACATATTCATGAATATTCTGAGTAACAATTTGAGGGCCCCCCATTGTTGGTACCTTGAAGGGAAACCAACATCTTCCGGAATGAAAACTGCCAAGTGGGACTTGGCTTCGCCGAGCATCTTGGTTGATAGAGACCCGGGAAGTGCTCAAAACCGGTCGAAAAGAACCAACTTGCGACTCCTGCGGACGCAAAACACCAGAGGATTGGTTCACACTGTGCTCTTTCACCATGCGCATTGAGAAATTGCATCCTTGAGGGAAGAACAACAGACCAAGACAAGAAATATCCAGAATACTGTACCTCTTCCCAAACTGACTTCCACTGACCGGCTGGCTTAACAGCCCCTGGGTTGATGGAAAAAAATGCATTTTAGCAATAGCAAAAGCTGTCATTAAGAAGTCAATTATTTGTCCTGACTAGGGTTGCAAAGTCTTGCCCATAGAACAAGGACTTTCTGAGCTGTCAGAAAGCTTTCCGCGCCCAGTCCATCCTCCACGCCGCTGGTACCGGTACCAAACCACGATGACCCCGGGGTTAGCATCCGCTGCAGCCCCTGGCCCGCAGTGTCCAAAAAAAAACTCTGCATTGAAGAGATTCTACATCTGGAAAGTGATGTATCATGATGTTTCCATTTGGGTATGGGCTCAAATCATTGGGTTCCCTTAAAATTTCTTTAAATTCCTTAAAATGCTTTCAAATTCCTTCAAATTCCTTAAAACTCCTTCAAATTCCTTAAAACTCCTTTCAATTCTTTAAAGTTCCGTAAAATTTCTTTAAAATCCTTCAAATTCCATTAAAATCTTTCAAAATCCCTTAAAATTCCTTAAATGTCCTTCAAATTCCTTAAAAATTCTTTAAATCTGTAAATGCCTTCAAATTCCTTAAAATTCCGTAAAATTCCTTTAAGTTCCTTAAAATTTGTCCAATTCCTTCAAATTCCTTAAAACCCCGTTTAAAAAAACCCTTACAATTCCGCAAAATTCCGTAAATGTCCTTAAAATTCCGTAAAATTCCGTAAAATTCCTTCACATTCCTTAAAAGTCCTTAAAATCCCTAAAAACTAAGTTAAAATTCCGTAAAATTCCTTAAAATTTGGGTATGGGCTCAAATCATTGGGTTCCCCTAACATGGTTTCGTTTTCCCTTCGAGCTTTCCTAAGGCGGCGGTGCGTCTTGGCACTTTGGACATCTGATCAGAAAACTCAGCCACCACTTGGTGGGAGCTGATTGAAGCTGGAAGCGAATTAGAAAGGTATCTGCTCAATTACCAAGTTGAAGTTATCAAACAGCAGAAGCGTACTGGTTTGGCGGGCTCATTGGAAGGTGCTTTCAATTTAACATCTTTTAACCCAAGATCAAACCTATGCTCACTGCAGCCAAAAAGTCATTTGGGGAACCACCGGGGCCCGTTATCTTTGCTTCAAACCTCCCGCCTTCAAGACCGCCAATTCCTGGGGTCTTTTGTTCTGGGCGTTGAGCGTCCTCGGTTCATGAAAACTTGTGGGAAGTAGCAATGGCTCGGACATGATTTAAACTTGTGACGATTTAATGATTTAAGCATCAAATATGGTTCCTTCCTCTATATCGTAAATCCTTTCTTAAGTTTGTCTGAAATGAGGTGCCCCCATGTTTCCACTGGATTGGAAACTCACATTCCCCATGAAATGCATAAAATCACTGTGCAGTCGCTTCGTATCTTGGAACGATGCCAATAAATCACCCAATTCGGTCAAGTCGCAGGAGCCACTGCGGCCAGTGGACGATCAGCACTTTGGCCGCCTGAAACGACTCGACTCGTCCCAGCGGCGCAGCGGAGGGGGTGAAACCCCCCAGCCATGGGGCCATGGGGAATGCCATGGAATTCCCAAATGTCCGATATTTTCATGGGGGTAGACTGGAGATAACTGGAGATTTTCCTGGAGATGACTGGAGATATGAGGATACGCTGGGATGGACAACCCTCCACCCTGCCAAATGAATGCCAAAGTCAAAAGACTAAGACTTCTTTCCTCTTCAAATGCGCGATTCTCAGGGGTCTATGTTACTTGAAGGATGGCAATGGAGATGTCCCCAGAAGACTCAAACTAAGTTCAGAACGTTTATTTGTTGCTAGCATGGAATTTGGCTCGAACATGAACGGCCCTGAGACTGCATGGAACATTTTGGAACCATGGTTGAAAGTGCTGAGAACAAACTGCCAACATCCCCGACTCCCCGCATCCACCCTGATTCGGGAGGTCAAAAGTGAGCAACAAGCTGCTCCCTTCATTGTGGAGTCAACAAGCTATCCATATTGGGTGCCACGGAATAATTACAGTATCAAAATATGGCAGTGTGTCAAAACCTTGTACCCCTGTAGTTCACATCAAAATAGCTGGTAAATGGATGTTCATCCCCCTAAAAATGGTACCAGTAGTACCGCACAAGGCGGTGGCGGAAGTTTCAA
>Ga0126342_10003152_pt1 | contig 26942 bp, 28 predicted proteins | sample Cyp1metagenome_FD_92528 | JGI IMG/M metagenome (GOLD analysis project Ga0126342, IMG submission 92528) | Coral microbial communities from Lord Howe Island, Old Settlement Bay, Australia - Cyphastrea 1 metagenome | ecosystem: Host-associated > Invertebrates > Cnidaria > Coral ...
AAGTCCACGACCCTCCCACCACGGCCTGAACCAAAAAGGCCCCATGGAGGTTATATGTGGTCCATCCTGGATTCATGATCCATACTGAAGTCACATCAAGGCATAGATACCTGGCAATTCACAATAGAACTATATATATATACACATATGTGTAACATATATATATATATACATACACATAACAATTTATGACCCATAGGAAAACCTATCAACCAACAGATCTGCCAGGTCAATGCCACAGATGGTCGCTTTGACGAGGCCGTCGACCACTTCGCAAAGGCGATGGAGGCACGTCTCCATTGAAGATGTTGAATGCATATTGAAAGTAGGCAGTCATCTGCAGCAATCATTTTGTGATGTCGAGTTTAGTTTTCATGCCCAGTTAAAACAGATAAGGATCCCGCAACATGCAGGATATGCCTGAATCTGTGCCACCTGGCTTTGAACAGCCCGTTGTTTCTTGAGGGCTTCAAATCATTTGCGATTCGCAGGAACCTTTGGGCTCAAACAGTGAGCCAGTGGAAGGTCAAAAAGCCTTCAGCAAAGTGAATGTTGATGAGGTTCTACTGCAGCTAGAGTTTATGTGTGTGTGTATATATATATATACACAGCTTCTTTGAGACACTGCCATTCCAGCCACACAGACGATAAAGAGCCACCCAACGGCACAGAGCCACACGCGGGGTCGCGGCTGAGAAGATCTTGGCAGAAATGATGCGACCAATGCTGGAAAAGAGGATCAGAAGGCGATGGGGCGATGGGGTGTAAATTCATTTCAAATATTTCAAGTGACTTCAATCTTCGGTAGTAATTACATGTAATTACTGCGTTCGAAGAACAGGCTGATCTTAAATTATTTGATGGTTTTGATGACATTCAGGTCATTTCAGGTCTTTGGGACCCAGTTCTCAAGATGCAGAGATGTCTAGCCAGGAAGATCCAGCACCGCAAGAGCTGCCCTGCAGCCATCCCAGAATGCCCACCAGAGTCCAAGGCGGGTCCATTTGGACCGGAAAGGATGGGGGATTTCTCAAAATATGGGTACCCGAAACCAGTGGTTTTCCCATTGATGATAACCAATTGTGGATGATTTAGGGTACCCACAATTTTAGGAGACTTCATATTATATAGCTGATGCAAGTGGGGTCCATTTTGAGGTATTTTGATCGACTTGATTGCTTTTGCCGAAACATGGAGAGGGGATTTGCAGGATAGCAGTAGTTGCTGGATCTTGGCCGCGTCAAAACATGTCAGAACGAAACACAGCACCGGAATTCCATCTGAATTATTTGATTGAACTCTTTTATCAAGTTTTGATCTCGAGTCAGCAAGGGTCAAAGCAAAGATGCCAGTGACCACATAGGTTGAAACCTCACAGGTCCAATTTTTCATCTTTAATGCGAGTGAATTCTATGACCGAGGCACTCTCAACTGCACATGTGATCTCCATGCCGGTGACCTGTCGGCAGGTCGAGTTGTCATGAGTTCAACTCCCCGTGTTTTTCTCGTTCTCCGCTTGGGCTTAAGTTCTACGTTGATATACGTTTATCGTTGTACGTTTGTCGCCATCGATACGTGCAGACATGGAAATCGAAAATTGTTTCAGTTCGAATTTTTGAGAAACGAGTCCTGGTCGCCTGGTTTGGAGTGTGTCGGGGACAGGCAAGAGATGCCCAACGATCGGAATTCCAACTCCTTGAGCCAGCTTTCCTATGCCATGAATATAGATACTATATATTGATACTATAATATACATATATATATAGTATACTATTATATACCATATACATATATATATATATGTATTTTTTTTTTGGCTGCTGAGATCTTTCTCGTGCCGTCATATATATATGTATACATATATATATATAGTATATGTATATAATATTTTCAATCTAAATGCACAGGTTGTTTTTCTAGCCTGCCTAAGGATGAGGGCACCATCTACAAGGATTGTATCCACGTCACGGAGGAGGACCTCCGTCGTCACCTGGCCTGGTGAAGCATCTGGATCGGTCGGAGGATTGTTCCTGTGGAACATCTTTGAGAAACCCATGAACATATGTGAAAATCCATGAAAATATATGAAAATCCATGAAAATCCCGTATTTTTGAGAAAATTTGTGTGTGTGTGTGTGTTTGAACTTTGTGTTTTGTTGACCAATAATATTGATAACATGAAATATGGATAGATCACATGGAATCAGGAACGGAAGCAGCATTGGTTGTAAGGGATCCATTGAACATGTTGACCTTCCAGAAGCCTGGAAGGCGTTCTGAAGACGGGTAAGTAAACTTCTGTTGCTTCGAGAAGATTTATGGTTTGTTCCTCTCAGTTTGTTGCTTACTGTGCAAAAGGCCAGGATTTCTTAGCAGCCGCTATGTACAAACATCACATGCATGGAACCAAAGTTGGAATTCCGAGATCCTTCGCACTAGCTAGCTATTAGGACTCAAAATGCCGGACGGTATCCCGAAAGTACAGAACGCCACACGCATACATGCGCATGCACAGATTGTAGAATCTTGGGCTTTGAGGTTATGGCACCGACATCGCCAAGCTCCGACAACATCAGGCAATTCCTGGCACTGAAATGTGCCACGCCAGAGGAGTTGTGGGTTTGTGAAGTGGGGCATACCGGTATACCTCTCAAATGAACTAGGAAAACGATGATAAACGGATATTGGATGATTTTGGGGCACCATATTTTCAGACAGACCTGTGAACAGAGTGTTGGGCAACGTTGGGCAAAACAAGAATCCCTGGTCTCGGTCTCGGTCCCTTGGGATGCAGATCAGCCGGGGCCAGGTTCAACCGTGGGAGCGCCATCATCATGCCAGGTGCGCAAGGGGGAGATGACTTGTGATGGGAAGACAACCTCACGAAAGGAAAGCGGACCGGTTTTGAGAAACCAAGGCAATGGCAATTATTGGCCTTTGATCTGCAAACGCCTAAGGACCAAAGGGATCCAAAGGACTTGCGATGATGAAACCCATGAGTTTTCAGGGTCCCAACCGACTGCAGGGAGCTCAGCTTTGGCGAAGCCTTTGAAGTCGACTGCCGAAAACCCGCGGAGGCCACACGACTTCCGCATTCTTGTTGATACTTTTTTTCAATATTCAGAAAACAATGCAAAATCACAAAAAGACACATTATCTTTTTGGAAACCATTTGCATCAGTAAGTTGGGATGGATTGGCAAAATCATGTTGAATTCCCAGGTGTTGGATCCCTGGCGGAACATCCCGGAACCCGAGCGCTTGCGGCCGCCCAATGAAGGCCAGGCGTGTTTTCAATCGATTGCCGCGGATTCCACGACTGTACTTGCTCAAGTCCTGACAACATGTGCAACTTCCATCAACTTCCCATGTCCATGAATCTCATTGGGACGGCGTTGGTTGGTGTGGGACAGTGAGTTTATCCTCCCCACTGCTGGTGACCAAACATACTTGGCCAAGGTGACCTCTTTCTGAATCAAGTGGTGCCCAAGTCGCCCAACAAAGTCCAAGAGGAAGATGAGGCAGAAGCTGAAGATCGACGCCTCAGCAAGGTTGGGACAGGGGAATGGGTGCTAGGTGTTTGGGGGTTTTGGTGAATTAATAATGAAAGCACACCATGGCCAACCATGTGGTTGACCGATGTCATAAAACTAGGGCAATAAATAGCCTCGGCAACAGATCTAGGATTTTGGTTGGCACCACGCGCGGACTTCGGTAACGGTTCATGCCACGGCGGTAGTAGTGGCAGTCAATCCAAGCGAGGTTCAGTGCGCATGTGGCACATGGACATGATAAGTGATTGCCAAAGTGTTGCCCGTCTCAGGTGGACGGCCAGGACAATTTGTGTACAAAACGGTTGCAAACCTTCAGCGTATCCAACACTTGAGCGAGAACTCAGCGAAGCCATAGAACTTTGCTGGCTGCAAGCGCAAAAAAAACTGGTGCACTGATCCACTGAAATGATGGTGAAAACCTTGTAGTGCCAGAATGTGGGCATGGCGCCCGTCATGTCTGAATCCAAACCGCAGAACCACTAACAGAGCAAAGACACAAGGACGTGACGTAAGCAGTGGAAAATGCTCTCCCGCAAAGTTCCTCAAAGCAGGACCAGCTTGCATGCAGGAAGGGCCAGGCTCCGGCACGTAATCAACTCCAAACTTGTTCGGCATAAATAGCATTCCAGGTGAAGGTCCAGTCTAGTGGCTGTACTGTACCAGCTGTACCGGCATGGAGTTTGAACAAGCTGTTCCGAGGGATTTGTGTTCTACAAAGGCCATCGCAGGAACAGACTCAAGCAGCAAAGCATTGCATAACGTTGCAGACACAAAAGGTGAAAGTGCTCTGAGCACAACTTGTCATTGTATGATGCAGCTGCTGCGTCTAAACGAAAAGGCTAACGCCATCCTGATGGCAGAAGGCATCAAAGAAGTTCACGCCATGATTGGACCGACCCTCAACCTTCTGCTGAACAGCTCTACCACTGGTAGGAGTTGAGCCGAGAGCTTTTTTGGTTGGCACCAAAAAGCGGTTCCACCCAACAGATGGTGGTGCCTTAGTATGTTGTCACTCAGACCACAAGACAAAGAGGTTCAGTCATTTGAGTCCGCTTCTCTTGACGCCGTACCTTTGTTGGGCGCCATACCCCATAGATCCTGCCCAGCTCTTTATTTCCACCACATTTCCCTGGTTATCACATGTTATCACAATCAAAAACAACGATGAACTCTGTGCTTCGAGAAGTCCTCCAGTTTCCGTGGCCTGAATCCATCAGATTGCATCAGATTCCATCAGTAACCACTGGCCCAGCTTCCCAGGCAGGGTACAAGCGCATGTCCAGCAACATCAGCGCTGGGAGCGCCTCCACAGCTGTCTCCACGGCCGCGCCCAGTGCGCCCTTGAGCCGGGCCTCCTCGAAGGAATCGGCAGGGAAGACAGGCGGGGGTGACGAGAAATCTGATTCTTCACTTGTAAAAGATTACTGATGGTTTACCAGTGAATCAACCTCCTTCAAGGTCTTGAATAGGTCTTGATATGTCTTGATTTTGGATTCGTGATGATTCATGTTGATTTTGGTTGCCCATTTTTGGTCTTCAATCTCCCAAGTTAGTAAAACTCCAGCAGTTTTCATGACTAAACTCCCAGTCTTGGGGGGTTGAACCCACCATCATCAACCAGGAACCAGAGTTTAATCCCCCATCATTAAGCATCACTACACGAAATACGACTAATACAACTAATTGGTGATGGTTATATGAACAATGTTAAACCAGGTTAACGACGTTAAACCATGTTAGCCCCCCTTTTTCCTTCCCCGATCTCCAGGTCTCCAGCGTTCCATGACACTTCCTCCGGTGGCGCGAAGCAGATCCCTGGTCTTGGCTGGTGCGACACTGGCAGGATGACGCGACGCCGATGCCAATCGATGCTGGGCTGGGCCCCTGGGCTGTGGAAAACACAGCGTTCCAGAGCCACAATGACAAGTCCGGTGAAGTCCACTGAGCCAGTTATGATTGCACATAACATATATATATATATATATTTATTTATATTATATTATATTATATCATATTATATTATATTTATTTAATTTAATTTATATTATATTATATTAGTTTATATTATATGATATTATATATATATTATATATATATATATATTTATAACATATATCATTATATATACATATGTTCATTACTGTAATTATCGACGGAAGTTTAGAAGTAAAGCTTCCGATGGAAAAGCAGAGGTGGGAAGAGTCAGAGAAGAGAAAAGAAGAAAGAAGAAGAAGAAGATCAGAGAAGAGAAAGAATCAGAGGAAAGAAGATGCAGGTGCGCGAAGAGGTAGAAAAGTCACGATTCACTGTGTTTTTCCCAAAAGTAGGCTCGCTAAAGTGGCGAGCGCGGAGCCATCTGGCCAGATGAGAGATGAAAAATTGCACGCTGCTGTGGCGCGAAGCACATGTCGAAGTCAAAAGTGTTAAAAAACTGACGGTCTCGGACCAGTTTTCGAAGTTGGGATGTTGAAAAAGTGCACGCTGTTGTGGCGCGAAGCACGTTTCCAAGTCAAAATGTAAAAAGCACCACATGTTCGGACCACTTTTGGTTTCGCGTGGCAAGCAAGGGATTGTGCACCCTGTCAAATGTGAGCAAAACGTGATGGTTTTGTAGCAGTTTCAAAAGCGTTGGCAGGCGTGGGGCATTTTGAGAGGATCTGCAAAGATCCATTTTCCGTGGCAAGCGCGATGCAAGAGACATGTTCTTCAGAGATGTTAGGAGGTCCAGGCGCTGATTTCCTGAGAGGGGTTGCATTTTGGAACATCAGATCTTCGGGTTTGCTAAGATGGTCTTGCGTGAAAGGTGCAGCACTTCATACGACCTGGCCTCACTTTTTCATGGCAGGCGCAGTACTTTAGACAGATGGAATGGAAAAATCGCAAAATGCATTGGTACGAGGCCGTCAGCTCTGCACTCAACTTTCCATTTTTGAAGGATGTCTTGCAGAAGTGCTTCGTTTTTGATGTTGTCAACTTTGAAAATTGATAAACTGAGGAAGTCTCGCAGACTTGCTGCGTTTTTGATGTTGTCAAATTCAAAAAATCAGGAAGTCTCGCAGAATAGCTTCGTTCTCAAGTTTGCAGACAGACAGACAGACAGACAGACAGATAGATAGATAGATCGATGGATAGACAGATAGATAGATAAATTGATAGATAGACAGAAAGATGGCTAGATAGACAGACAGACAGATAGAGAGATTAGCAGATAGACAGATAGATAGACAGATAAATACACAGATAAATAGATAAACAGATAGGTAGACAACTGCAACTACACTATCCTACAACTACAACGTCAACTACATCTTCAGCTACACTTCAACAAAACTTCCACTACACCCCAACTACTTCAACTACAGCTACAACTACACATCAACAACAACTACAAGTACAACATTACAACTTCAACGACACTACAGCTACACCTTCAACTTTAACTTCAACTACACTACAACAACAATTTCCACTACACTAGACTACAACTACAGCTACAACTACCACTACACTAGACTACAACTACAGCTACAACTACAGCTATAACTCCTACAACTCCTACAACTCGTAAAACTACTACAATTACATACAATTACTACAATTACTACAACTACAATTTTAACTACACTTCAACTACAGCTACAAGTACAATTGCCATTTCACAACGCTACAGTTACAACTACAACTACAACATTTCAACTTCAACTACGCTTCAAGTACTCTACAACTACAACTGCAACAACGACTACAGCTACAACTACAACTAAAGCGGCATTGCACTTCGCTACACCACACTACATCCTGCAGTTGGGTGACCACTGCAACCACTCCAAAATTCACAGCCGCCTTTCGGTCCATCAATGGATTCGCCCTGCCATCCATGCATCACAGCAACTCACCTCTCCCATAGTTTCTTACCTTTGAAACTTCCGCCACCGCCTTGTGCGGCACTACTGGTATGTTAAAATATAGCTATATGAAGTTATAGTTTTTTTTTCTTTTTTTCTTTCTTTCTTTATTTTTTCTTTCTTTCTTTCTTTCTTTCTTTCTCTCTCTCTCATATATATTGTATTGATTCTTTATCCATTTCAAAATGGGGAATTTGATTGACTCCAAAGTGCAGCACTTATTCAAATCGCAGTGATGTGGAGCACATGTCCATCCTGCTGGGGATGAAACCATTGGCAAAAAACTGATGGAGTAGGTCAACTTAAATGCCCAGCGGCAGGGACCGACTTTTGGGTCAGCACCAGTCTACCCGGTCGGGGAACTTCCGGGCGATGGATGTCGTGCAACTGATGTCTTCAAGAACTTTGCAATTTTGATTTCAGGTCTGTAATATCTGGTTTTGATATGTTTTGATCTTTTGGTCCTTGGACACATGGTACTTGCAATATCTTGCAATGTTATGCACCTCTGCTTGAGCTTGAGGATGGAATATATATATATATAGGATTTGATTTTCTGAATAAACATAAAATGGCATGGTCAGCGGTCAGGGGGGGTTACTTGTTTAAAGCCCAGTTCTTGGTTACACACAGGAAATTTCGGCCTTTCCAGGTTTCTTTTCCTACAAGAAAAAAACAGGTCATTTCTGCATCAATGGTTCTCGCAGCAGCCAAGAAGACTAAGAAGAACAAATGAGCGTTAGTGCCACACGTCTGCCTCGCTAGCCCTCTGGAAGGCTGCAAAAGAGATCAACCAAATCTTACAACTTCCCACGATTGCTATCGCCTTGCTCATAATGTGACATTTGTCAACAATTCAGATGTGCTCTTCCATGATAGAGTGGTTCTGTTTTAAAATTGGTTTCATTTCAATAATTTCCAATCATTACCTGTATAATATTTCACTATTCGGGATGTTTGCAGAATCACTCCCTGTTGTTATCTGAGACATAGATCACCAGCCTGGAAGCCATGGGCAAATGGGCCATGAGGCCGGCTGGCCTTGTGCTGAATTCACGAAGAGTCGCCTCGCACTTCAGTTTCACGCCGCAAGGCGCAAGACTAGCTGCGGGCACTGTGGAAAAAAGCGCTGCGACTGGTGCAGTTGGTTGCGGGGTTGCCTTTTTCATGTTCAAATTCCTTTCCGAATGCTGCAGAAGAGTTCCTGCTTGGTTCATGTTCAAATTCAAATCAATCAATCAGTCACAAATCAGCTAGGAACCAAGCCGCACCGGAGGTGGCCAAAGCAGAGGGAAACCAAAAGGACGAGGAAGTTTCACTGGCGATGCTGGGCATTGTGTGGATGCTGAGAAACTTTGATTTTGTGGTCCTGCAATCGGAAAATTGGAGCTGAGCATGACGAGCTTGTGAGGTATCACTTCGGGAGTCTTTGTCACAGAAACCCAAAGCTAATGTGCTGTACAGGTATGTACAGGTAATTTAATTTTACAGACGTTCTATGATGTGGGTATGGGTCAATACCTATAGATACATTTTAGTGGGATGAACATCCATTTCCAGCTATTTTGAGGTTCACCAGGGGTACCAGGGTTTTGACTCACTTCCCTATCACTACTGTCGTGACGCACACATTTGTGTCCGAGCCGCTCTAAGATGGAACATCGTTCAACTCTTGACAGAAGGCTTCATTCTTGACCAGTTCACCAGTGGTTGGATGTCATTCTCCATAATATGCAGCAAAGAACAACGCTGGCCAATGGCAGATATTGGATGCATAAATTGTGTGGGAGCTTCCCATGTTGATCAATTGAGGCCCGTGGCATGTTGAGCTTTGACGAGCACTGTGCGGTGTGGGTTCTGAGAGCCCAATTGTCATGAGACGATTCTGTACAGCAAGATATGGCACGATAATCAGTCAGAGATGACATTCCTTTTAGCAACAATGTTCCTGAGTGTTGATCTTGCATGTTTGGACTGAATTCACGTTCATGGCAGCCTTTGCTGCTGTCTTTGTTGAGGATGAGGGTACTCATAAACAGGGATACTCGTGAGTCAATCTTGGCTTGACCTAAATCATTGCAAACATATCTCGAAACAGTTTCAAAAAACAAACACTCCAGAAGCTTCGAAACCATTCCAGAGACTTCCAAAATACTCCACAGGAAAAACTGAAGAAAAAAAACAAAACAGTCTACAAAATTCCAAAACATTCAAGAACTGGAAAAAACAATCTAGTACTGTACTGTGCTATAGCATCACTCTGACAAGTGTCCCAGAGAAAGAAAATGCGGCCAAAGTTGTGCTGGGGAGGCACATTCCAGATTTCAATAGAACCATCACAATGCACAGAGGCAATCATTTGAGTGACACAGTATGTCTTGGTTCCAGCTCTTGTTCTGAATCCGCTTGGCATGTTTGATTGACATATTGTGAATACAGTGTACATTTTTGAAATCCCAATACATGTGTGAACATAATGTGAGTTCAACAGGGATAGAACATGTCGGCCTGTGACACCGATCTTCTCCAACCCCTCAGCCATGAGGCCTTGGTCAGGCATGCTGAGGAGGCGGATGTGGAAATCGGAAATCGATTTATGTTGGACACTTCCATTCGGAATACCCAATATAACAAAATAATGTACATACCTGGAACACTCATTTTTTATGTGGATATTCTTGACTACTACTTGTATCGGGAAACGACCATTTATGTTTGGTTGTTTGGGATTCCAGGTGCACGTGCATATTAGTGTCAGAGAATGGGGTAATCAAGGATTCCCAGAATTTGTGAAGGGTGGGATACACCTGCTAGAGAGACAAGATATGCCAGGCTCACTTAGATAGAATCAAGGTGTTGATCAGAGTATGGACCAACTCTCACTCAAGATGTATTGTGCCAAACTTGCTTTCCTGGAAGGCAGCAATTGATGCTGACGAAGTGAGAGCCTGACATTGGCCGCATGTCCATGTCACACAGCAAGCTCAAGACGCTATGAGCATCAGCGAACATCAAAAAGATCGCCATTGCAGCAACAGCTCATGAACATGAGTGTGCCTGGACAGCGTATTGGAAATCTGTGGCAGACCATCACTCCGTTTTTTTGCCACTTGGTGAGCCCAAGATCGACAGCACCTGGCCCACAAGCCAGTCCGGTTTCACCTTGAGAAGCTGAGCGTTAAGCGATATGTTTGGCGTTTCAAAGGAGCATTTGAGCAGTGCAGATTAGATGATATCTCCTAGTGAGTCTGCCTCAAGTGAAACACTGAACCTCTAAGTGCTGTAGGTTGTAGCGGGGGTGGGCACTATGCTCTACAGAAGCAAGCAAGGAGATGTAACATGATGTAACCAGCCATCAAACTCACTGGATTCGGATCCGCGGTCTCTGGGAGAGCTCAACCACCCTCGCCAAGTTGGAACATCCCCATTCAGTCCCTTTTGATCCTCAAGTCAACTGATGGCAAGTGAGTTGTTTGGTGATTCTCGATTCCTGGGAGGATTCCCTGTTGGTTTACCGCGAATGCCAGGCTTAGATTTTCCTTGCAGAGTTTGCCTTCAACCAATCCATGGAACCAAGAAGCGCCCTTCCGTTGAAGTCCAGCTTTCTCTTCCGCAGCTTCATTGCTTCACGGGGCACGAGGGTCGTAGCGTTTTTCAGGGCCCTTCAGAGGTGCGGAGGGGATGGCAATGAACTTTCAGGAAGAACAAAGATTGGTTGGCTACTTGATGTTAGTAAATTTGATGGTTGCTTCATGTTGCTCCCAAATGCTCCCAAATTCTTGTTTTTTTGTTTGAATAAATTTTGAACAGGTGTGTAACTTGTTATTCTGCTTCTGTGCATCAAGTCGGGTTTTGCTGAGATGCTGGCTATCTTGAAATCCCCAATTTCGTGATTGTGTTACTGTGGTTGTCTCGATTTAACAGCAGCCTGTTAAAGATTGAGTCCCTTTGTTTGAGCTGACACTTTTTCTGGGCAGAGGGCAGGATAGAACAGTCCGCTTCAAAGTTGGACTCTCAAAAAGTCTTTCAGAAAGCATGATTTCAGCCTGATGCAGCGCTCCGTGTTCAAAAATTGGGTCTCAGCAAGGGTCAGACACATTTTAGACATCTTCATTTTCTTTCAAGGCGAATCCCTTCCCGGGTCATTGCATTTTTCCATGCAGTCAAGTCAAAGCATTAGGATGTCATATCCTTACGAATTTTCCACATTAGAGTCAACCATCAACAAGCAAAACTGTGCGCCCGGTATACACCTGCAACGCTGTTGATGTTTATAGTTTCGAGACTGCTTGCAGGACATGTTCTTTCGGCACTCACAATCTGCAAACAAGTTTGAGGGTCCACCACTGAACACTGCTGAACGTACTACACCTCTCATACAAATACAGTGTGTACGAATCTCTGTGACGCACAACTTTTCACCCGGGCCATTCTCGGTCCGAACGACACTGCAACGCGGGCATGGCGTGGGACATGCCAAAGCGTCGCCTGTTTGAAGATGTCGCTGCCAAAGGGCAACTAGTGGAGGCTGGATCAGATGCTAAAGATACTTATGCAAATGGCGTGCCTTCAGCCGAACATGGGCGTGTCTGAACATGGGGTAAACAACGGTATACCATGGTATACCCCCCCAGTTATGGCAATTTTCATAGGGACACTTGTGATTCAAACCGCTGGATTTTGGAGTAATTACTACTACTTTCGGAGCAAACACAGATCTTGGGCTTGGCTCTGATGATTTAGTCGTGGTATGTTTACAATTCTCGGACCACCTCCAAGCAGCACTATCACAAACATGAAGGAATCGGGGATACCACCTCGCCCCAACCATTTGATACCATTTGTTGAAGTGAATGAATCATAGAACACAAAAGTTTTCATCAAATTTAATGAACCAATATTCAAATTAAACAATTAAACCCTCATCTGAATCAAGCCAAGTTTGGTGGATCATCTGCCGGGTGCCCAACCCATCAGACATCTCCAGCTGAAATGGCAGGACACGGTGCTGCTGAGCATCGAAGCCGAGCTTCCCGCGGGTCTTCCGACAGCTCGGGAGCTGCTTCATTGGGGTGCTCAAGACAGGTGGCGCAAGCGCTGCTTACATTGAAAAACCTTGGGGACTTCCAGGCTTCCAGGTTCCAAGTCTAGTGATAAAACTGATGGAAGATGATGGAGGATGATGGAAGATGATGGAATGCAATCGAGATTGAAAGTAAACTTGAAATCAGATCCGAAGGCATGGATGGCGAAACGCTGTAACATCATCGACATGTTTGGATACGGAGGTCGAGTGAGAAGGGAGTACCCGTGCCCATGTGAATCCTTTTTGTAACTTTTCTAATCCATGTGCAGCTGTGCTTTTGCCCGGCTAGGAGCCCTCAAGAGCATGCCCAGTATAGCGATCTGGCGGTCATGTGCAAGGAGCGGTTGCGAGGTAGTGGTAAGTTTCAAGGAAGAGTTGCATTGATGTGCAGACGATAACTTTGTAACCATGCAATCAACGACGTGCCGCTCGTCAAAGGTGTTTCTTTTTGGGGGGATGTTCGATCACCATGACAGATTCAACTGAAGAAAAGCCGGCTCCACCCAAAACAAGGACATGCTTTTGGCATATCAGGGGATGTGGTCCAGTAGAATCAACAGAACTTTGTGATACTTTCGGAGCTCCAATACTCCGCATCTTCGCAGGACCGGCTCATTCAGCGCGGCCGCGGCGCTCGAGTGCTTCTGGACTCGCCAGGTGGCAATGCTAAGGTGCCGGGGGTACCAGTGGAGTGATCAAGCCAGTCATAATATACGTCTCTAGGTGGGGCACATCTTTGTAAGTGAACCAAAGGAGGCACCAAGGGATACGAATTCACATTATAGGATTGGGATGGATTTGGATAATTTGCATAAACCATATATACTGCAACAGTAACATACATTTTCTTTTTGCGGAATTGGATGATGGTTGGATGATGCCTGTCTTCCAGCAATGCTGCCAGGTGCAGCTGTCTGATGGAGCAACTTGTGAGGCTCAGCACCTGGTGGTTCTGATGTCTATTCGATTTTATTCGTTTATTCTCCCCAAAATTTCATGGTGCAATATATGGTGTGTATATTATATATATACACATTATAATCAATATTATATTATATGTATATCAGCGTATACAACTTTAAGTATGACTATGACTATTAAACTATAACCATCATTAAACCCCACCCATTAAAGTAGAGCCACATTCAACAAATCCCATCAAACCACCATTGCTGGTGGTTCAATGATCAAACTCAGAAGTCTATGGATTTGGCTGGAACAACGGAAAAACAACTTGAAGAATGATCAGCTGCTGTAAGCAAGTATCAAATGTTATTGGCCTCAGGTTCTTGGATATTGAGAGACTGAAGTCAAATGACATCAAGAAACATGCTCAACCATTTTATGCTTCACCAACCTTTCCGCAGTATTTTTTTCCCAGGTAGCCATTGCATACCGAGTGGTTTTGTTAGACTGTTAGATGCTCTCACGCGTGGCAGGTGTTTCCGTATTCCAAGCCCACCGCAGAAGGGGTTGTGGCCATACTGAAGATGCCTCCAGGCCCGATTTGCCGGGTTCCCGGACCAGTGTTCCTCCATCGTCATTTTCCATATCCAATTCCATCTCAGAAAAACAGAACAGTTTGCAAACAACAGATTTTTTTCTTTACAACCCGGGAAGCCCAAGCAAACAAATGGCAAACATTATAGGTAATCATTAGGGACCTCCTGGGAGCCTTCCTCCATTGCAGGGATGCTTCCAGGCAACGACATCCTGGAGATCCGCTACCGCAGCGACGAGTCCGTCGAAGTCCGCTCCAAGGGGACGACGTCGCCACGCACGGTGCGACGGCCCAGGACGTCCGATTGGCTGCGCGAGACGGGTGGCTGGCATATCCAGGTGCGGTGCCGGGGATGGGAAAAATTTGGAAAAATGATGGGGAAATGGTGGGGAAATGGTGGACATCCCAAGATCATCCCAGATGATAAAGTTTTCCCATACTTTCCCAATTTAAGAACGGGATTCACAATCCAACTTCCTCACCACGGGCTGTTTGGCATTGACTTGCGGTGGTGATTTGCCTACAATGTTTCAAACACCAAATACTCAAGTAACCAACCTCTGCTGCAGTGTGATTCGGGAAAACTTGAACTATTTGATTTGCTTGTTAGTGGTATACAGTTGTTATCATCAACCTCCTGCTTTGATTTTCTTTGACCGGTTTCGCATTGCTGCCTTGGCAACTTGATTTTGGGATTTGGAGCCATGTTCGTCACACATTGCACATCATTGCACCACCTGGATGCTCCTGAGGCACCAGGTCCATCAAAGTGACTCTTGTGACTTTGCCGCTTGTGACCAAGACTGGATCAAGAACTTTGCAACCGATGTCTTCCATCCTGAAGCTGCGAAAAAATGGTGTGTTGGCAGAAAGACTGATGGAAGTAGGAACAGGTGCTGTTCCGGTTCGATATCACCTAAACAGTGCAGCAGCTGGGGTCGCACCAACTTGCGTGCATGTTCTTCACTTCGCTATAATGAAGATTGTCGACATTCTCGCATTACTGGTATTTGTCATTTGGCCTAAGTTGAAGCAGCAAGGCCGCTGGGTTTCGATGAGAACTGAATCACACTGCCTTTGCCTTGAGCGCCAACGACATCATTCCTGGCTGCAAATTTCGCTCACTGCATCCGGAGATCTTGAAGGTCACCTAGCCAGGCTGACGCAATATGACGCAGTCAGTAGTGACTGGGCAGAGCCTCTGGACATTCCTGGCTTGCAGTTTGTTTGGTGGCGAGTGATGCTTGTTGCACACCAGACTCCACTTGAAACATCCTGGCCCACCGGCTAGCGACCTCTCTGATGGGTTTGCTGGCTAAAAGTGAAGAATGCCAAGGGTGCCAAGGGACTTTGGTTGCCTTGAAGAGTGTCAACAATGGACCAGCCAAGCAAATGATGTGATTTTCAGCCGGAGACTAGTTGGAAAGCTTGCCATCCTAAAGGATCATCCCCGTGCAGCCACTATCAAGGTCACAAGTGACCATGCTACAATCTTGTCCATGGATAGGGACACCTTCAAAAGACTTCTTGGTCCTTTGGAGCATTTGATGTCCAGCCGGTTCAGCATGTATTCGGAAGAGCCAAAGTCGCAAAAGCCCATTTCTGGGGCTGACAAGAAAGCGATTGCAAACAGTGACGATGAGGATGATGATGTTGATGAGCTTCCCCTACCCCAGAAAAGGGCGATGACGGCACGGAGATCTGTTAGTGCAGAAGTTTACGGACCTTGGAACCAGAAGCCTTTTGTGCCACCAAAGCATCCCAAAACACCTGATCAGATTCTACCGAAACCACAGTTGATTGTGTTTGAGTCGCTGGATGAGATGGACAAAGATGTGATATTACTGGCTATGGAGAAGTGTTCAGGCTGATGATAGGGGATCGACGAGTTGGTGCTTTCATTTTGGATTTCCATCATGCCTGGGATTCACAGATTTTTGTGGAGAGAGTGCTCACCTGCCAGGATGTTGCCTGGGACACGGCAAGCTGGACAAATTAGATTTGTCTGTCATAGTCTCATAGTCTGATTTTGGGGTGCTGAGAGTGTAATTTTTTCTGATTTCTGTAGTCCATGATGAAGTTGTTTCAAGACTTGGAAACCATTTGCTCGCACCGATGGAGCCAGACAATGCAAACAACTACCTTGCAGGCGTGCAGCCATGGCATCCGTGGAGGCGCGGTATGTTGACCCAAACAGCAAGGATAGCAAGGATAGCGGATTGAGGTTAATCTGATGCCAATGGATTCTGGCAATATTCCAAGGCCGAGCAGTTTGGCAGGGGCTTGGCAGGGGCACATTGCAAACATATGGGGTTTGAAAGAAGATATTTGCAGAATGTGTACGTCACAAAGCAGGCAAAAAGGAGTAATGGATTATGTAGACCAACCATGACCAACCAGACCTAGTCAAATCTAAGGTGGGAAACCATGGTGTATAACATTATGGTGCAACCATGTGCAACCTTCTGTGATCCAACTCTTCATCTTGCAATGCAGGCCGCACAGTTTAGTGACGATGGAGATCTGGATGCCTGTGCAGAGGCTGGGTGAACGACATCTCCCAAGTCGATCCCATCATCTGAACGTATCAACAGCAGATTCTTTGTTCATGAACAGCTGAAAAGCATTGGGATGATGGGATGCATATGGGATGAATATGGGATGAATGGCGGATTGATATGGTTGATATATGGATTGATATATGGATTGATGATGTTTGGGATGGTTGAGTGATGACTCTTCAAGCCATCAACAATCCAGCCCCAATTTCATCCCCAGGCCCTGGATCAGCAGCGGAAACAATTTGAGATCGAGGCCCAACGCGCATTGGCGGAATCGCCGGAGACCATTTGGGGAATTCCAGCATTTGAAATCCAGCAAATAATGGAGCTTGGTTTTACAGGGACACCATTGGTTTGGCTGATAGGCTATGTTTAATCATTTCTAGACTTTTTAGACACCAAAAACCAGCGCACTCGAGTGCCTTTTCTCGGACAATTGAGATTTGCTCGCTATCTTCAGGTTTCCAAAGACGGCTTCCCACGAGCCACAAGTAGCATGTTCCATCATGATACTGCATTTGTTCAGCAGTAAACTGAGTGTGGGTTGTAGGCTGCCAATTTACGGCCCGAAGATGCCTCAAGTTTGCCCCAAGCCTGCTATTTGAAGCCAGCCTTGCTGCCTTCAAGTGCTGTAAGTTGTCAACCTGCACCCTTAACCTCAAGTTGGCCACAAAGACTAGGGTTGCAAAATGGTCCATTCGAAGCCAACTACACGGTTCATCAAATTACATCAAATTACCATTCTGGCTGAGTTATATTGCTTTGTTTCGGGCCGATATGAACCCCTGAGCAGACTTGAGATGAAATCTTGCGCAGGGCAAATATGAAGACGCCGAGCAGGTAAAGTCGAGAACTCAAGAAGCCGGGGAACAAGAAGCAAGTGAACATAGTGAACTACTGCTAGCGGGTTCAACTGGTGCAGATAGCAAGCTTTTGCAATCCTGATATGGATGCGGAACGATTGGAATTGCTTGGAGTTTGTCAATGCTCCACTTCCCCAGGTGATTCGACTCTGGGGAAGGGATACGTACTGATTTCTGTCCGCCAAATCCCTCTATATCATTCTATATCCCTATGCCACATACCTAGACCTCCATCCACTATGAAACATATATTTCCCCAGCAACAGGTTGCCACTTGCAGCAATGCAGAATAGCTGGTCTTACATCAGGATGCGCCTGGACCTCTTGCAGGAAAAGGCCGATGCCAAGCGAAAAGAGGTGCTACATATGGGATGTTTGGATGGAATATATGAAGTTTTAAACAGTTTTGTCCAGAAATGTCTTCACACCTGGTGATGAACCAGCAGTTGGTGGATGGAAAATGCTTCACCCATCGTTGGACAAACCCATGCGATACCACCAGCTAGCAACACTTCATTGCGCGGAGCCGAAGATGTGAATATAGAATATAGAATATAGGTATGCAAGCCGTTGCAAGCCGCTGTGTCAAAGTTATCATTGTCAGCAAGTATTTACAGTATATTATATCACAAAACAACTGTACCACTACTCTTTAAATTATCCACATGATATTATATATTCATAATCATATTCTTACAATCACTCCAACTTATCCTTGCGATTAGCCAAACACTTCGACCGCAGCACGTAGCAGGCCCTGCGGCAGAGGCAGCTGGCACAGCGTCTAGGAGTGGAAGAGGTGCTTTGTTTAGTGGTTTGCATTTCGTAGTGGGTGAGGGAATGAGTAAAAAACCGCCCAAGATCTCTAAAGATGAGGATAGAAGTGGAGATGAACCAATAAGAAATGATTGGGATTCAAGTTTCCAAAATATGTGTTATTTTTCTGTCACCCATGTGACTAACATTTTCTTGGGGGTGAGGCCACCTTTCAGTAGTGTTTGAGTATAGAATTCATCAAGCGTAAGATAGATCGGTGATGAGAAGGTCGTAGCGGATAATGCATGTGTTACTTGACATTCAAACATTGTATCTACCCTCTGGTGAACTAACATAGCAATGGAAAATGGCCCATTTATAGTGGATTTTCCCATTAAAAATGGTGATTTTCCATTGCAAACTGTTAGTCTACCAGAGGGTAATTGACATTCAAAGCATCAATCTGACCGTGCTAGAGACGTTGGATGCTGACGGTGCAGGCGCACATGAAGGAAATGCAGGAATTCAATCAACACTGGGACCAGAAGGCCGAAGATCGGGGCGCACAAAGCAGTGCCAATGCCAACCCTTTCATGGACATAGAGATACGACTTCCAATATGACCACCAGTGACAAGAAGACTTTACTAGCTGGTGTTTCCACTATTTTCCACTTCTCTCTTCTGTTGGAACCCCAATTCTTTGTTTAGCCGCATGATCCATGGCTCGGAGGTGGCTGAATTCGAAGCACATGCTGCCAGCTTACAGGCTCAGCTGCAAGAGAGGCAAGCCAGTTGAGAACTGAGTGGTAGATGATGTGGGAATGAGTCAAGATTTAAGACCCAGGCCACAGATGTTAGTCTAGTTTTAGTTTTTTTTTGCATTAATTAACTGGCATTGACCGTCTAAGTATTGGGATACCCATGGATACCCAATTTTGACTCATACCCATTTTTTGATGTAGGGGGAGTGGCTTCTGATGAATTCTCCAGACATGGATAGGTCAGTCTATCAAGAATGATGTTTGTCTTTTCTGTTTTTCTAGGGGCAAATTTGATCATTTCCATCCCTGGGATGATCCGAAAGTGACAACTATTTCTTAGGAGCCAAGGCTGTTGCCGCAGTTGATGATCAATCCCACCGGTTGTGTGTGTGTCCTGCTATTTGGTCGAAAGAAGTCTGGGGTTTCATGGATTGATTTTCTGCTTGGAGTGACTTGGATTTTTAACTTCGGTTTACTGTTCTTTGCTTGGAAGGCCATTCCACTCTTGGCATACTTCCTGTCCATACCCAAAACATGTTCAAACATGTTGCAAAACCTTGGTTAGTCACTCAGCAGGCACAATCAGGAGTTTGCGGAGGCTCGAAAAAAGGTCCGGGGCCGGAGTTTGGGAGCCTGAAGTGTAGCTTGGAAGCTGGAATCAGCCCATCTTACTCCATTTTATCCCATCTTTTTCTGTTAAAGGCTGCGGTGCTTTGCTGGATCCGTCGTCAGTTCCAATCACCCGAAAAAACGGCGATCCGTCGGCCATCCGTGGAACCCCAGTTCGAGATGGAAACGGAGCCGCGGAACCCGCGCTTCAGCAAAGACTTGCTGAACTTGAGAAAGATCCAGGAGCATCCGCAAACATCCACAGGTTAAAACATGGTTAAAACAGACTGGACCAGGATCATCCAGGGGAGTAAAAAAAACACATCAAAACCGGTACATGTTTTACACGTATTTATACTTGTACAAGACAGGTTACATTGGCTGGTTACTTCATGCTGATGAAGCCAAGGAAGTAGTTCAATCAAGGCATTTTGGCCAGAAACGCAGCTAGTGCAGTGTCAAAAAGAGCAGAATGGCGAGGGCGCCCAAACAGCTTCTCTGTGCTTTGTAAGAAACTCTGAGCTTGAGATGAAAGCCGCAACAGGAAACTTCACAATTATTGACTGTTTGATCCCCGCAAGTCCCGCATGTGGCGACCGTCCCAAATGCTCCAGACTGCGGACACCCCTTTATTGCAAGATGCTTTCAGTTCTACTGTTACCCTCGAAGGATACTCTTGCCAAGATGAAGAAGTGCATGGCTCAGTTGAGATCGCCGACGTGAAACGTTACCCGTTACCGGATGTTACCGGTAAGAAACTGAATGTTGTATAACTGTTGTATAAGTATACCATCTGGTTATTTAACATAGCCATGGAAAATCCCTTATAAATGGAGGTTTTAATGGGAAAATCATCTATAAATGGGCCATTTTCCATGGCTATGTTAAATAACCAGAGGGTACCTGTTCAACGTGTGTTCATCCTATTTCATCCTGATGCATCCTGAACGTAAGGTGAAAGCCCTGTATCTCTCAAATGCATCATCCAGCTTGTTTCACGGTAGGCTCAGGAGCTCACAAACAAACAAAAACATAGAAGCTACCAGTTCGGGAAAAAGGAGAGCTAACTAAAATTGGCTCGGTCCAACTTGTCCACTTTGTTCCTGACTCGTGTGATATTCCTACAGATTGCGAGAATCCCAATCCTGAAAACTGGATTGTGTTCAATCTTTGTCAATCTCGTTCATTGCCCACCTCTGGAGCTTCTATGACTTTCTATGCATGGACACGTTTTCCATCTGCGTGTCCAGGTACTCTGAGGCTGGAAAGACAAAGCAGCAAGCGGACATCCTCGAGGTGAAGTGTCTGCTTTTTGGGTTCAACATGTGTTGATCTTCCCGAAAAAATGTCAGGATCCCAACTGCCAAGCTGTGAAATCATCATCTTTGGGACAGCTCAAGCAATCTCAAGATATCTCAAGCACCAACTATATGATTTGACATATGATTCATATATAAATATATGTAATATGTATATATAATATATATATATATATATTCATATGATCAATGTCTGTTTGATTAGTGATTTCATATTTTGTCCCTCCCATGGGATGATCCCGATCCAGGCCAAGGAGCGCGAAGCTTGGAGCAGCAAGCGCGAAGCGAAGATCCGGAGCCTTGAGGAATCGAATCGTAGCGGTTGACAGCGGTGCTTAACGAGTTTTTCCCCCCCAAAAAAAACATCGAAAGTCTCCTAGTATCTCCTAGTATCTCCCAGTTCTAGCTACTTGGATGATCTTGGATGCCTAAGAAGGCCTAAGAAGACTAAGAAGTATCAAAAAAGTGGGATTTTCATGGATTTTCAACATGGCCATGGAACTGCAGCACTTTTTAGAACTGCAGGAGCAGTTCTTGCACAAACAATCCCTGGAGATGACGGGCCTGACAAAGCGCATCGTGTCCGGACGGGAGGAGCCGAGCTTGGGGAGCCAAGTTTCATGGGTCGTTCATGATTTTTCCATATACCCTCTGGTAATTTAACATAGCTATTGAAAATGGCCATTTATAGTGGATTTTTCCATTAAAAATGGCCATTTTCAATAGCTATGTTAGTTTACCAGAGGGTAATTTTGGGGAGTATAGCTGCAGTATAGCTGATGGTCAGACACATCCACAATCATCCACACATCCCCTGGTGCAAATCAGAATCAACTCACCAACCTCAGCTCACCCGGCAAGGAGCAAAAGAATGCGAGGAAGCTGGAACTGCAGAGATTGCTGCAGCGATATCACAACGTGCCTTGATCCCGCAGGGATTATTACGCGCCCGATGTGATTTGAAGCAGCAGCCATTGGAATGTATGGAATATTATATATACATACGTATATATATATATGTACACATAGTAATTTGATATATATATATATATATATGGAATGTATGGAATGAAATGCGAATTCACGCGAATTCCATTGTGGCCGTGCACAAATCTCTCACACGGAGTACTTTCCATTTCTGAAGAGTCCTCCGATATGGTCCGGAGGAATTCCAGGTCTTTTACCTTAGTCATGAGATGATCTGGGCATTTCCTTTCGTGGATTTGGCTTTCAGCTTCAAGTTATACACAACATTACACAACTAGCTTCAGCGGCAACTTGCATAGAAGAGGCATTGAGTTTGGAGAGCCAACATCCATCAAATTCTGAAGACCGAAGCATTATCACTGTCAAACTGTCAAAAGATAAAAGACATTACTGCAAATACGATCAAAGAAAACTCCCATGAAATGGTCAGGTATTCTACTGCAGTTGCAGCACATGCATTTTGATCATCGAGTCAAGCCAATGCAAACCTCTAAGACTAGAGAAACTTAGTGCAGTGTGTCAGCTCCTTTTTGGCGTCGACAAGGGTGCTTTGAGGAAGACAGGCGATGCTACTGCTGTTTTCTCCGATGCCAGTTGTGTATAGTTCAAAATTTGGTCAGCCCGGCTGACCACAGATTTTGGGTGATTTAGGGCACTTTCAGGATCAACTATCATCCTGTATTTGGGCACCCAATTTTGCGTTGTACTTAGTTGTACACAATTGCACTCCAGCAAAGTGGAAAGGTAATGTTGGATTTCATGACCCTGCCCAAGTCGCCAATGCGTTGGAGACCCAGACTGGCAACTTGCTGCTGCAGTAGCGTCAAAATTCTCTACCTCTAATATGTGATCGTTAATGATTTACAAAATTTACATGATTCTTATCTTATAACTCTGCTTGGATCAGTGCTGTCTGCGATTTGGGACCACATCAGTTGATTGAAATCGCCACAGAGACCTGGATAGGATGCCCGCTGATGATCCGTTTTGTCGAAGGGGAAGATTTTTGGCTCTGAGATATTCTGGACTTTTTTGGATATATGATGTACCCACGAAATCCCTGAACATATCTGAACATGATTTTGGAGCTCAAAAAATACATATGTTGCATGCTCAGAAGCAGAGGTTAATAAAAAAGGCCACTGCCACATCAAAACTGGTCGGATAGACAGGACGGGCAAGTTGATTAAGCTGGCACCCTGGATCACTCTGGCATGAAAGGATCCCATTTACCAATCCACAGGGTAAAGATGGGTCAACTCATTGGGAGCTTTCCTGATAGTAAGGCTACCCCTAGTTATCATCCATTTATCAATGGATTTCCCATTAGAAACCATCTATTTTGGGGTACCACCATTTATGGAAAGCCCCATTTTTAAATCCTTATTTTCGCTGAACATGCCACATGTTTCCTGGACTTAGGTCGGCCTTCTTTGCCACCAACTCAACAGCCCTTGAAGCGACTACGCAGGGAGTCTCAGAGTGATCGCCAAGATGATTGTACTATGATGGTTAATTGATGTTCATTTACCCTATGTAATTTTGTATATCTATATTGTACACGGATATTAATATACGTACATATATATATTGCAAATGTATATTAATTATGATATATATATATATATACATATACATATACATATATACATATACATATACATATATATATATATAGATGATATTGATTTTACCTATGTAATTCTAGATCAACAGGTATGTATATGTAATATGCGAATATATTCACCGGGATGACCTATCCATCCCTTTTTGGGCGTCATGGCTCCGCAGGTGCTGTCCCCTCTTGTCCGGATGGGCGCGGAGCCCAGTTGAACATATGCGAAGTATTGTGCTGCCATTCCTTTGTGAGCTCAAAAACCACACACACACATATATATATACATATAGTAAGTAGAAAGAATATGAAAGAAACACACATACATATTTTGTGATCAGTTGAGTGATCATCCCTCACTTTGCAAATGGAAACCTTGTTGGTCCCTCTAGGGATCTGCAACAAGTTATTGAAACCAGGAGCAAGTGTGAAGATGTACATGGTGACCCCCGGCCAAAACGAAGACTATTCTGAAGAATGACAAGTCTATGTTTGATCATAGAAAAATTGAGCTTCGGAATTTAGCGAAGGCAACCATTTTTGACTAGTGACTGCAAACCGGACAGTTCGGCCAGCAGGATGTGTGGTCTTAATTTTTGTGTCCGTGGGTCGTGATTTTCCAAGGCCTTCATCCTTGAGGACACTTTTGGACAGCGCGACCTGGTCATGTTGGAGCGTAGCGTGTAAATCCAACATACCCTCTGGTAAACTAACATAGCTATGGAAAATCACCATTTTTAATGGGTAAATCCACTATAAATGGCCATGTCCAATAGCTACGTTAAATTACCAGAGGGTACCACAAACCACTAATTTTGAAGTCCCAAATCAGGGTTGCCAGGCTTTGGGGGTTTGGGACGTGTCCAGAAGCTCATGCTGAGGCACTGCCAAACAAGAAAGAGTTTATTGACGGGTTGCTGGCTGAGCATTGGAGCAAAGGTAGCTGTTACATCCAACAAAGCTTTTTCACACAGTTCTAGATGTCCCAGGTAGTTGCATTCATTATGTTTTCCATTTTTTTCCATGCTTTTACATGCCTGCATTGGAACAAGAATCACCGGCTATTTCAGGTACCTAAACTGGAGGCATCGTACCATATAAAGCTATATTTTGGAGGTATATCCCCTTACATAGCCCTTATATACAGGCCTTTTATATGGTGTTCACAACCGCTGAGGTGGCTATCAGCTTTGTTCCATGGCTGGCTTATGGTCCCGGGAAGATGTGCAAATTTCTGACATCGCTTTGTCTGAACAGGGAACCCAAACCGCAGTGGTCTATCATATGTTCATATATTTTCCCCATTAAGATTTGCATTTGGGGTACCCTCTGGTAAACTAACATAGCTATTGAAAATGGCCATTTATAGTGGATTTACCAATTAGAAATGGTGATTTTCCATAGCTATGTTAGTTTACCAGAGGGTATACCCAATTTTCAGACACACCCATATTATGCTATCACAATCGAGTGGTGCTCGTGGCAATAAATGGTGGTGATGGCCTGGGGACTCATCCGCAACATTAGCTTATTTCAGGCCCGTGTATTGTAGTACGGCCAGGTGTATACATATATATATAGTATTATTATATATTATTTTATTTACTTTTATTATAAATAGTAATGATAATAGTAACAATCATAATAATAATAATTGTTATTACCGCCTAAATTATACTATATTCCAATTGTGTATATAAATATACGTATTACATATATATATATCATCATATATAGATATGTGATATTGGAATAACCTACATATCATATTTGTTGATTAATCCAGAAGGGGACATCCATTTGTTCATAGCGACCAGCAGCTCATCCCCGTTTTCCGTGGGTTTCTCTGTGAATTTCGCCCAGGAATCAGCCCAGTATTTGCATCACGGAGGTGACAGACGTGCAGCTGGAAGCCCAGAGGGATAGGACAGAGATGAGGTAAGATGAGGTAAGATAAGATTGGATGAGATAGCTAGGTAGCTAGATAAAAGATGATAGAACCATTCTTTCGTTCTCCTCCAATTGTTCCACTTAAGTTGATGAGGCGCCTTGATCCAGAAGATATCTCCAGCCTTCCAGTGCCACCACTGGTTCTGGCCTCAGCTGGCAGTTCTGGGTTCCAGCTGGCAGTTATTTCACCCCATCCAATGGTTGGACTGGTAGACGACTGGTAGACACCCCATGGGATCGGGGTCCATCACCATGCCGACCTGGTCAGCAGCTTTGGAAAAAATCCTGGGAGATTTTTCCGACCTGGTCAGGAAGAAAAGTAGTGCAGTTCCACGAGGGGGTACCCCTAGTTATCATCCACGTTCATAGGATTTTCCATTATAAACCATCCATTTTGGAGTACCACCCATTTATGGAAACCTCCATCATCCCAATTTATGGATAGTAAAGTATATAGAAGCTCTCCCATGTTATCCCTATTATGGATAGTATATAACCATTTATGGAAACCTCCATTTCATGACACTTTCATAGCTGCTATGAATTCCTCGAGGTTAAGAGCGTTTTTCGCGACATTCTGGCTGAGGAGGCCGGCGGTTATATATACACAGAGCACTGCGCTGTTCATGGTTTCTCCACTCCGTAAAGTTTGATAGACAGACTACGTGAGTAGATTTAAATAGGCATATTACAAAGACGGAACATGACAAAGAGATGAACATTTCGGATTTTGGATAAATTTGGAGCATCTCCAATTTCTCGACGCCCACACTTGACCTTTCTTGCATATGCATCCAGTTTCCTGGACGGTGAGGGCTGGGAGCCAGTGCACTCAGAACATCGCTGCAGGCAGAAAAGCAGAGAGAGCATACAGAGATCTTGAAAGATACTCTGGTGTGGGGCCAAGCTGCAAAGCCAAACCCGTCGCCTGAGAACCTTGAACTGCCACAAAATTCAAAGCAGACTGAGGCCAGAACAGAAGCCTTTTTGGCCCCGCTCCGTATGATCCCCAGAATGGTCCAAAGCATGAGCTGATCCCTACTAAGCAACTAGTATAATGGGATGGGATACGGATAGGGATCTAATTTCATGGCTCACCTAGATCTTGGCACCAAGGCGATCGAAATATGCAGCCGCCGCTCGTTGAGTCCAAGTACTTCCAGGAATTGGAAAGGGACGTTTAAAAAGAGGCCCTGCTCGATTTGTATTCGGCATTAGCGCATCATTGGCATCACTGGGACGACTTGCACAGTGCCTGCTTTGAACCTTTCAAATGTCGGACGTTTATGCTCAGTGCCTGTTTTGGAGGTGTTTTTTGACCAACTCCGTCCGAGCAAGGACTTTTGGTTGCCATGGTGCGTGGAGCAAGGAGAGCTATTGCTGTAGGAGTTGCAGTGGCTGTTGCATGCGGTCTGCAGAAGCATTTGAATTTTGTGCCTGGGCCTCGGCATGCTGCTCCAGTGGCCGCAGCAGCA
>Ga0126342_10003153_pt1 | contig 26940 bp, 27 predicted proteins | sample Cyp1metagenome_FD_92528 | JGI IMG/M metagenome (GOLD analysis project Ga0126342, IMG submission 92528) | Coral microbial communities from Lord Howe Island, Old Settlement Bay, Australia - Cyphastrea 1 metagenome | ecosystem: Host-associated > Invertebrates > Cnidaria > Coral ...
AGTTCAGCACTCCGACCCATAAGCCTCTGAGTCAAAACCCCGGATATCACCCAAATTTAGCCAATTTCCATATGCAGTAAGCAGGAAAGTCTCTGCCTACCGGGCGTCTTTGACTATATATAAATATATATTGACCATTTGTGGAAACATCTCCAATTGACCTCACCCGGCCTCCGAAGTGCCACATGCTCGATCATCCCAGAAGGCCCAAAGACGTGGAAGACCGTAGCTGCCGAGCTCATGCTCTCTGGGGCAAAGGTCAGTGGCCTGGGTTCGGTCATTGGGAAATCAACGAAATCCCCTACAAAATGGAGATGTGAATGGGGAAATCATCTAGAAATGGTGGGTTTTAGAATATCTATGTTAGTTTACTGATTTTACTGGAGGGTACTTGCAACTTGATGAGTGGCAGATGAGTGGCACATGATCCTAGGATACCACAGGGAGATCTAGACGCAGCTGTCCAGTCCCCACAGCCGGCCTCGGCGGCAATGTAGATCCTGCACCGGATGGTCCGAGGCTCAGCGTGGTGAGAGCGAAATATGATCAACTTGGCAGTCATAGCTGACATATGGGCTAACATGATGATTTGAAACACGAAATGGTTTCCCTCTCTCCTTCATCCCTTCAGACAAGGTCAACGCGTCACATACTTTGCAATGTGGTATCACATCGACATGCTCTGCTACAATAAGGAAGAGACAGGGTTTGCTGTTGGACCGTGGCCAATCGACCAGTCTCTTTTTTGGACAGTGTGCATCCAGCTTAGCTACCTACCAGTACAGCACATTACAGCACATTACAGCACCCGTTCTTGCCACTCGATGAGCACTAGCGTTCATTCGCAAGTAAGAAACACCTCGAGGACCCCGAGCCGACGCTATGACAGAATCTCTTAGAATCCCCATGATCCATCTCTCCTGGTAGCCATTGCATCGACAAGCCATGACCACTATGGGCCACGCCAAATGCTAGCTCGTTGGGCTCAATGGAGACATGTCGAGGCGAGAATTACGGCCCCACCCACCTTCAGCTACTCAAAGGGGAGTTCCTGCAAAAATAGCTTAACATTTAGAGGATCCAACCATCAGTTCAAGTCAGGGCTTCATCAATTGTCAATAGTTGAAGCTGGACTAGGTGACTATATAGATGACTCTGGCTTTTGTAAGTGCAAGACATATTGTTGCGAGCTGGATTGAGAAAAGACTTGAGTGGACTTGGATTGTAGGATGCTAAGAATGACCAGTCCAAAAGAATTGGGCCTGGCGGCTTCATGGTCCGCTATGACTCTGATCATCTCTGATAAAGTTCCGCAGTCCGCAGCTGGAAAAAGGCAGCAAGATTCAAGCACGCTGGCAGTGCCAGAATGCATAACGCAACCTTCCATGAATAAATCAACTCGCACTAAATAACCATGGACTCCTAGACCATAGTTTCAAAAGATGTGGAAGGTGCGGTCCAAAAATGCAGTTTAGCAATTAGCATTCGGCATTTGGGAAGCGCCTCTTGGGTACTAATGATTCCACAGAAACCACTGCTATCTTCACGAGAATCCAAGCCTTGTGACTTTCTCTAATGATCAACCCAGGTCTTAATCATGAGCCATGTCCCCAATTGCATCCGGGAACATCGAAAACATTCAAAAACTATGGCCACTTTTGTCGGAAACCCAGGGTGCAGCATGCCGCGCGGCAAATCACAGGGCCACTGCTGCTGCTCAGCAGCAAACCTCTGGCAATAGATTACACTGGGGCTACAGGGCTACAGCAGCTTCCAGCAGGCACGTGAATTAGGCCCAGGCACCATCTCTGGATTCACTGGATGCCGTGGGGATATAAAACAGCTGAACATGCAGGACGCTCCATGGAATCTAAGGGTGCACCCCAATTTCCCTCCCAACCACTAGGCTTTTGATAAGAGAAGAATGGATCCGTGGGATTAATAACCCCTTCAATCAAAAGAGACAAACAAACCAACCATTCACATCAAGCACCCAATTTTGCATAAGCCTCAATTGGGGATGGTTCATTGCATTATTGAAAGGATTGTTTTTGCCCCAAATGGTGATGGCTTATCATCATCCGCATTGAAGAATATGAAACATAAAATTGCCATTGGGGTACATATATGTACATATCTCATTATCAGTCATATCCAAGCATATCCCATATTCCTTTGGGGTGGTACCTGCAAGGATGCACCCATAGATTTTCTTCACCGGCCCAGCGACGCCACTCTACCTGAGGGGAGCTGCTTTGTGGTCAACCGGGATTCATATGAGATACATATGTATGACGGTCAAGTGAGATGACTAAATTCTCATTTTGGATAATAACCTGTCTTTAAAATATCATGGTCAACTGAAGTGCTCTCTCTCTCTCTCTCTATCCCTTTTTCATTGGAGAACCCATCTGAAAAAATACAATCGTTCAGTCCATTAGAGATGCAGTTGATCGTGCGTCTTTATAGTAATCATCGGCACATTGGTTTGTGTATGACTTTGATCCAAACCCATCATAGACAAATAAGAATCCATGCAACGAAAACTTGCAATGCAAACTGAATGCCAAGAAAAATGCTGCAGCAAACTTATAGTAATCCCATGTAATCCCCAATACTAGACCTTTGATTTATATAGATTATGTAAGTTTTGATTTACCACTATTTTAATAGGATGTCAAGTCAATCAATTTTGCGGGTTGCTATAGAAGGAATCACGCAAGTTGACAAATCCACTGGCACAGCGAAACCGAGGCAAGATTCTGAGATCGCCACAAAGTTCGCTCAGTCGAACTCCTGCCATGTCCAGCGGCAGAGAGCAAATAGAAACATGTAGTATTAGTAAAATGTAGTAATGTCAACCCCGGATTAATAAACCCTGGTTGATTAATTGTGGTGATTCCCCCTATAATAAACATTAACCTGAAAGACACATTCCCCCCATGCCATGTGGGCATCGAAATTTCTGGCTACATCGCCGTTTCTGGACCGCAGGACGCCCAAACCTCCACTGCCATGTCCGTGACGGGTGTGGTGCCCTGATCGTTGTCGCGACCTGCTCGGCCAAGGGGATCCTAGTCCTGGGCCTTGGAGGTATACTAATTGAGTTGTATTTATATATTTATATGTATATAAATATATATATTTATTATTTATATATATACCTGGAGCTTCAAAAGCACACTAATTTCTGCTCGAGCAAATTTCCGCTCGAGGAACCCAAATGTGCTCGTTTTACCAATTTCTGCTCGAGGTAATTTTTAGGGGGTTATGGAATTAAATTTGAAGCTCCAGGTCTTCATATCCACCTCCCTCTCAACCCTGCTGGCTGGCATGTGCACACAGAGCACAATTTTGGCGCCGAGATGAACATTCAATGCTGGGGACCTCAGCCATCCTTGAGATTGCGGGCAGCTGCCCACTCCCGACGGTAGTTGATGAGGGATTTCCTAATGCTAGAAGGTGTCAGTTGGACACTGTGAGATTTTCGGGTTACACGGGCTATCCGGCCAATGTAATCCTCATCAGACCAGCAAGCTTCACCTAAGCCAGCGGGTGTTTTTAATTTTACATCCACTTGATGTTGTGTATGTGTGTGTGTTTGGATTTTTAATGTTTCTCACTCACACATGTCCTTCACAAGAAGCACTATGCCCTGCACACGTGTCACATCTCTTACCATTAAGCTCAGGACATGCTGGATTGTAGATGTATTCGCAAGAAGGGTCTTCCAGTTGGTACTGTAGAAAAAGCCTGGGTTGGCAAACCCTCACCCATTACATAACTGAACCAAGCCCAACCAAAAAACTGCGGTGACGGTAGTGCAACCTTGAAACACCACGTGCTGCATGTTGTGAACCTTGGGCCTCATGTAGAAGAGGGCCCACTGGAGATTTGATGCCAAGGAAGCTGCTGCACCAAACGCCTCCTAGGGCCAACCCGTGTGCTGGCAAAAAGGAACCCATACTTAAGTTAGCAACTGCTTTCACCAAATTTTTAGCTTAGGGTCGGTGCTGTTCCAACCATTCTCCATAGCAAATTGAGCCTCTTCCCGGCTCAGCCACATACCACCATTGTAGAGGGTTCGAAAAAAACTGCCAGTTGCAGCAGTACCCCATTTCACCACTGCAAACAGCTCTTTGCAAGATTCCTAAGCTGAAGGGCAGCAAAAGAAAGTTGAGGTAGTTAGGGTACAATTGCAAGTCTCCGGGGCACAACCCCAACAAGGTTTGTTTCCAAGGAGCTGGGACATCATCGACCGACAATCTGGCCAGGACAGTCTCCAACCAAGCCCCCACAACACCTGCATCGGAACCTTTCCCCAAGCCACGGGGAAAGTTCTGCAGCCTGAGCAAAGACGTTGGTGGTTGGTTGGTTCGAACCCATGGGAAAAACCATCGGTTGGGGAATTATAGTTTTTGATTCTTACCATTTCTTACCCAAAGGAGATGGGCAAGTCTTTCCTTGTAACTAAGAAACGTGTTTCATGTCCATGTCAGACTAGGCGCGAGAGGATTTTGAGTTCCTTGTTCGAGAATTCATCAATAGTTGTGCGCTTTCCATTGGCAACACACCAGCTTTTAAAATCACAGTAGGCTCGCTCAAGTTGTTGATGATAGTTCGATGGTCCCCAAATTGCACAGCGCACTGCAAGGAATACCAACGTGCTTGCATACTGATCTTTGCCATACCCGGCGATAGCGAACGTATGAGCTATGTCAATTTTGATCATTGAAGGATCATTGCCATGCGGGGGGATCAGCCGGATTGCTGCTGTTTGGCCCCTCTTAAAGGGCGACGGGGCCACCCCATTCCTGGGCCACCGCCTTGTAGACCCTCTCTGTCTGAGATCAACCCAGTCCTGAATCAACACGCGTGATGTATAAGTTGTAGAGATACTACGGCCAACAAAGAACAAGCACTAAAAACACCAATGCTGGTTGGGTTGTTCAGCCTTTTTGGGGAAATTGTGGTCCAAAAAAATAAGACATTAAATTGTGGACGTGCGTCCTTTGCTTCGCACAAATGGCAAATTCTTTTGCTGGTGTATCCACTTTGCAATATGTAGCAAGCTCTGAGGAAAGGCCAATCCCCTTTAGTACCGCAAAATTTGACAGCGAACTTGAGCTTTTGTTGCTTCCATGTCACCTCACAAGGCCATGAATGTTTTGGTAAAAGACACCCCCTGGGATTCCCATTCTATTGAAGGTTTGCAATTTGCCTGTAAAGGGTAGTAAAATGAGGCCCCCAGCAAGTATTCATCCAGGATATTTTCAAACCAACACTAAGTATTTACCAAATTTGTTCTTCAGAAAAAAATGTGTACCCGATACCAGCCTCAAAACCATCCTGCAAGACACCCACGTGAAGTGCCAAGGCCCTCATCAGCGATTGCAAGCTCGCACCATTTGGCGCATATGACTCAGAAGGGAGGATGGTGTAGAGGAGCCTTGTGGTCCACGTGTTCCTCAAAAGCGAAGGGAAGCCAAAGTCAATCTTGGCTTAGGGAAAAAATTTTGACCAAACACGATTTGAAAATCACAAAATGTTTTAAGCTAACATAGGCAAGCATCTGAGAACTGTTCTTGATGTTTTCCCCACACCACGGAATAATGCACTGAAACGATACTATCATTACAGGTCTTTTGCACAAAGATCTGCCTTCATCTCCATGGATAAGTATCGGAATGGTCGTTTCAGGCAATGCAGGCATCGAACCAGGATGGGTTTTGTCATACCGGGTCCAGAATGTGGAAAACATCCGACGGACTTCATCCATATTGTCCAAAGTCTTCCCACCAAGAAAAAAAAAGCCACCATATTTTGGGTCTTGCATGGTGGTCTGTAGCCAACTTGACAGGTGAAGGACTGGCCAAGATTTGTTGACAACTTTGACTGGTCTTCGTATTTGTACCGGTATGTCAACTGCAGTGATCTGAATTGGAAGAGTCCTCTTTCGCTTGTGTATGTAAGAATAAAGGTTTCTACTCCGGTTCCGACCATGCTTGTCATAGCAAGCTGAAGCAGCCAGCTCTTCAATCCCACGGTCATAAACACCTCAGTCAACAGTCAACACACTTTGTTTCATGATAGGTCTGGTTCCCATTGGAAAAATATGGTGCCAAAAAACGTAAACCCTGAAAACTATTCCCTAGAAGAGTGACCACAACAAGTGACCATGGGACTTGAGTAGCTTTCTTGTTCGACGAGCTTGTTCCATGACATCCTTTGCAGTCGCCTTAGATAAAATTATTTTATGCGATAAAGAATGATCGACAATAAGTTCAGCTGCACTAAAATCATCAGCATCCAAATAATCGATTAACCTTTTGCCCCCAAGTATCTCCCTTTGCGAAGCTATCGACCAAGCCATTTCTAAGGTCATCCTCATCATCCAAGGAATCGGCTTCCGAGCCAGAGCCTAGGGCAACCCAGCGGCAAGGGCATGGAATGGTGGTGGATGGTGGGGATATGTGGTGATATTTTTTGGACCCAATAAAATAGCTAAGGAGCCTTTTGCAAATAATTCATCTCGGTGGCCTGGCATGGCTAGTGGTCAGACTTCAGGGTTGGTGTGAATATAATGCAAACATACGAGTCTTACACCACATATGGGCCGACTGGGAACTCCATGTTTTAGACGCTGCCATAGATCCGCTGCACAGAGAAGCTTGGAATTGAATTGTTGCCATCGAGTCTAGCTCGGTAGATCTTCAAGATCTCAACGCATCTACTCAGAAACGTGTTGAGTTAACACGCTCAAAATCCATTTTGATTGTCATGTGCCGGTTCTGCACATGTTGCCCCTAAAAAAGAAAAAGTATGCCAGGCTGGACTCACTCTGCCTTCACCCCTGGTCCTCGGTTTTTTTTGGGTTTACCTGCTTTGGCCTTCGCCTTACTCTTGGCCTTCGATGACTGAGGCGGTCCCGGCGGTGGGGTCGACACAGTGGATGGTGTGCTGGTCACCTTCATGGTCCTGAGCAAGGCCAGGTGGAAAGCGGGAATATGGGAGACGTGAAATTTGGACTGGAAGGGAGTTGGCCTTTACACTAGCTCTAGGGGGTACTTGATACCAAACTCAAATAACGACTAAAACCGATCAAGGGTCTTTGCACGGGTCAAAAGACTGTTCATGCTGACGTCCAGCTTGGTGCATGTGACGAACTCCTTTTGGATGTCGTCTTTCAATGCCCTCAGTATGATATCGATCACTTAACAGGCCACAAATAAATGCACAGGGAATCTCATACTGCAACAACAATTGAACTTGATACAGGCTAGGTGCTGTGTAATTTTTTCTGGGTGAACAGTGGCATCCGTCAGATATTCGGTCAAGGCATCATAGGAGGTCTGCATCTTGGCCAAGGTGTCCCCAACAGATTTCACCAACCTTAGTGTTGACTTAGATCTTTCTGTTTGAACAATGACACATTGGCCATGGTAAAGCTTAGAGACGCTTGGGACGCAGTGGTGTTGACCTTCACCAGCCGGTCCTGCTTCAGTGCTTTGGGGCAGGATCTTGTTGAGAAAGGCTTTGCATATGATCATATGCTGCAAACCCTAAGCCAGATAAAACTTATATCGATACACGAACCCCAGTCCTTCTCAAGGGAAATTTTGTCCATTTTGCGTCCCAACACGTCAACGAACTGTGGTAAAACTGACAGTGGGCTCGTCGTAGCAGTCACAGCTGGGAAAGTCATCCTGGGATCAAATGAAGGTACTGAGTGGCCCAAACCATGTATAGCTGTTAAATATGTGGTTCATGGCTGTTGGTTATGTTGGGAACTTTCGGCTAAGTATCTTGAAGGTCATGACACCCGCCGTGCTCCCAAGTTCACTCCCGCCAGGATTGGCCGAAGATGCGGCGTCACCTGCCACACCTGTGATGAAGGATTCAGCTGGGCCATTCATGTTCACAAGGTCGGACTCAAGCAGGGTACCATTCTCGTCCTGAGGCAGAAGGGGGTGAGGTGACTAAATAGTGATCTTTAAGAAAATACCCAAAGCGGGATAGGATGAAACACCTGTCAGATACATAGGAAGAATGTATAGAAAGATTGGTGGAAAGATAAATATCGATAGATAGACATTGTCAAGTCGATCTAGACAGGCAGATAGATAGCCCCAGATATTTGGATGGATAGATAGATGGATGGACGGATGGAGGGATGGACAGATGAATGGATGGATGGATTGAAATAGATAGATAGACATGTATATAGATCGGTGGATAGATAGATGAATAGATGGATAGATGGATGGATGGATAGATAGATAGATAGGTGGATTGATAGAAAGATACAAAGAAGGGTAGATAGGTATGTATAGATAGGTAAAGATAGAAAGACAGATATAGATAGAGATAGAAATAGAGATAGAGATAGAGATAAAGATAGATAGATATAGAGATTGAGATAGAGATATTTACTATAGATATAGATAGATAGATAGATAGATAGACAGATAGATAGACAGATAGATTGATTGATTGATACATAGATAGATAGATTAGAAAGAAAGAAAGAAATAAAGAAAGAACAAAAGAAAGAAAGATAGACAGATAGATAGATAGATAGGTAGGTAGGTAGATAGATAGATGAATCAAATGCAAAGAAAGAAAGACAGATTGATAGATCAGACAAAAACATCGTGAAATGAGATACTGTGCATGGAGCCACCCCCCCACATGGATACATCCTGTACGTTCAGCTGACCCGTTCGGTCAATCTGCTCGGAGTTCTTCTGGGTGGCTTCAAATGTGTCTGACAAGATCAGACGACATTCCTCCTCGCCATGAATGTCATTAACCCTGATGTTCTTGGTCTTGTTGCCCCATTGCCAGGCCTTTTCCACCATTTTCCTTAGCTTTAATGGTGCTTATTTACACCCCAATGGTAAAGGTAAGCTGGTACTTGAATGCTGGGTAATAAAATGAGGCTTCGGCTTAGACCAGCCCTCTTTGGTCTCCAAATAGTTTTTCGAATACCACCCGCCAGACTTGGCAGTAGCCTGCTCCCTAAGTGTTGTCTTGCGGACAGACACTTCCAGCTCATCAAAGGATCCATGTTCTTTGAACATAGCTTGTAAACGAGCATCTTAGTGGCGGGCGAAACCCCAAAGAAAAATAGTGTCATTTGGAAAAGACATTCCGTTCATGTTTTTTTTGGGTAAGATATGAACACCTGAATAAGATGCCAATATACTGTACTACTCGTAATCCCTTGGGGTTGATTTTTGGGTGGTAAATTGAATCTGGAAGGGTTTCTGTAGCTCACCCAAGTTTATCTATAGGAATCCTAATCCATCCCGATATCACAGCCACCTATGGAATCTATATCATATATTGTGTCCCTTCCCAAAAATTGGGGTAACTTTTAATTTTCTTTGGGGAAAAAGAGGGCCGTCCTTGCTATTCTGATCTGCTGTGAATGAGTTTGATTGACCATTGAAGAGAAGGTATCCCGTAAGTTTGTTATAAAGGAATGTCTCAAAATAGAGGATCCCGAAACTTTGTTTTATAATTGCATGAAAAAGTTTCTGGCCGTCTATTTTGAGACATTCCCGTAGCATATTTTCTTACCCCAGAAATTAAAAAAAATCCAACTCCAAACCTGGAAACTCCCTTCGGCTGTGTGCCACAACTTCATGGCTTCCGGGCTGCACTTCAAAGTGCCATTGGCTCTCGGGGTGAAGTAGCGGCGAAGCCGCCAGTAAGAGGGATCCCGTTTGTTCGGTTGCTGCGGCACTGCTTGGGAAGCGGACTCATCAAAATCTTCTGGTTCTGTGGGTGTAACGCTTGATGAGCCGGATGCTAAGACTTCAGGGCCTACTTCAGGGGGTGTCAAGGTGACTGCTTCTGCTTCTGCTCTGGATGTCGCGGGGATCACAGGCGAAAGCGGCTTGGCAGGGAGGGTTGCTGATGCAGGTGTGCTTGTCAAAGTACTTGGGCCTTGCTTTGGCAGCGTAGCGCTGTGAGGGGCTTTGGGCGCAGGCTCTGGCAGGTGTGCTGGGGGTGGCGGGCTTGTGACTGCTGCAGGCTCTGGCAGGTGTGCTGGGGGTGGTGCACTTGTGTCCGCAGGTGCTGCAACGGAGCTTTGCGAGGATAAAAGGTCAGGGAATGGTGGGAGGCTTCCAGGGGTAGGTGCTTCAGGCGTGGGCGGGGCTGGTACGGTCAAAGTTTCTTGAACTTGTGTCTCCTGCTCATGGGATTCCAACTGTCTGTCGGTCCAGACAGGCTTCCCAACCAAAGTGGCACCAGCACTGAATGGTTTTGACGCAGCCTGCTGGGCAATGTGCGGCACACCTAGGAAGCAATCAACCCCTGACATTTTTTTAAAATTACACGGTTGCAAAACGCAACATGGCCCCGAAACATGTATTATATAGAATCAAAACGCTGACATGATCCCAGGACTATTTGATACTATTTGTATAGAGAAGGCACCAGGAACGGGATGCATTGGCACATCGCTGCCCGGAGCATTGCTCAACTTTCGCCTCAAATTTTCCATCCGGTCTTTGCTCGCCTGAGTAGAGGTTTGGCACGGCCCCATAAAACATGTCGATTTTACATCGCCCCCAAAAAAATAATTAGCTATACCTGGTAGACAATAGAAAGCCTATACCAATATTAATCCAAATCACCTGAATTAGCTGTTGCAATTCCCTTTTCCGGTTCTCTCGCACGTTCAACTGGGAAATATCCCCAAAGGCAACCCCCGCCATACCATCTAGCAAAGTGCTAGAAGAATTGGCCCGGTCACTCATCCCTGCCAACTATTTCAGGGTGAAACTTGGAGCCTGAACTTGCTTGAAACAAACAAGATGCAACACCAGAAGCTGAATGCAGTAAGTATGCAGTAAGTATGCAGACCTTAACTGTTTTGGGAGATGTACGTGCACATTTGAAGTCAAAAGAAGCATTTTTGTGAATTTGGAGGCTCCATGATCCTACAGCTAGATTTGAAAACAACCACTTTTCAAAATTGCGCTCGTTTGCGGGAAATTGCGCTCGTTGTGCGGCCTGTTTTTTCCGCATGCCAGGCCCATCAGGTAGCATACAATCACCAAACTCTGTTTAGTGTAAGAGTTGAACAGGTGATCTCTGAATTTTGCTTTGGACCCCCAAAAATTAGGATCGGCCCTCGCCATTCCCACTCGCAGTGCTGCGCTGCAGCTCCATTAGCTCCATCATGGCATCGGTGTTGCCAAGCACCTGCTATTGGGCCAACCCTCTATATGAGTGATTGATTTTTTAAAAAGATTATAGAATGGTAGAATATAAACCCCATGGCATTGTTTCTGGAGGATAGGCCTCACGTTTGTACTCCTTGTAGAAATCCCACATGGGCCGGTGCCAGGCATCAGGAATCCTTCAGGGGTACAGTTCACCAGTCCCAAATAATTAGACCATGCATAAGAACAAGTCGTGGGAAGACGTGTTTCCAATTTGGGCAACAACCATTCCTGACTTTGGAAGAGGTCATCAAGTAAGTAAAGGGTGCTAGTAGGTCTGCATCCTCCCAAGTGTCATTCATGGGTAGCCGCCAAAACTGCGCGAAACAGGAGCCGGCATCAAGTTCGGGTTTGAAACGAAGGTCCCGGCGGCCGGGGCTGTTGGCTAGGTGGGTCTCAAAAGCCCGCAACACTGCTTCCCCAAATCCTCTTGGATACTGCCTTGGTCAAGAAGCCACCCAATTTTTTTAATTCAGATCATCGTTTCAGAAAACCAGGTTCATAATTCATGCAGTCATGGCACTGACTGGAGGAAAGCGCAGCCGTTCCATTAAAACGCTTCCTTCCCTTGCCATCAACATATTTACCTCAGGCTAAATTCAGAATCTGATGATATATCGCTTTAAAATAACCTGTGGGTGATGCCATACCAAAATCTTGCATTCAGGCTACGGACAGTTTTGATTGTGGTACGCTTTTCTTTCTCAGCATTGGTGAGCTTTCCCAGGTCAAGCATGGCAATCTCTGGTATATTAGAATATACCACTGTTCGTTTAGCACTGGAGCCTCCATGTAATGCCATCCAGAATTCACATTTGTGAACCTTAGGATGCGCTGAAAGCTTCAGGGTGGCTCGGGTTTGGCGCAAGGGCCCCCTATCACCCAATCTTACGAATTAAGAATATGACGTCTATGACTAAAGAACCAAACAAAATGGGGAAACTTTAAGATGCACCCTTTTGACATGATTACCATTTCCTCTAAGTATAGGTTATGCATTTACAGCAAATGACCCCAGTAATCTTTAACCCTTCAATGGGAACATGTTCGGAGACCATTGTTGGAATTGATAGATCTTTTCCCAAAGGAAATTGTTCCCCAGAAAATCCACCAAGTACTTTACTTGCAAGTGCAGCAGGTGCCCTCAACAACCCTTATATACATGCCACAAGCTATTTTGATTGGGGACCATTTCTGGATAATTACTTGTTGCAATCATTCACGATTTCTCCCTTAACATTCAACTCCAGGATTACATGATAATAATTTCTATAGATCAGAGTGGGGGACCTAATTTTGATCCCAAATGATGTCCCAAATTTCCAACACAACAGGTATGGGAATTGACAAAAACCATTGAAAGTCTTCACTGGGACCACTTTGTATAGACGAGGTTCAACACACACATGGTTGAATAGCCAATCTATTCGGCGATGACGTCGTAACAAACTGTTGCCAGGCTGTTCGAGAAAAAACACCGAGTTTCTGGACAAGATAACGAGAATGAGACAGGCGAGCCTTAGGATCGATTTGCTCGCCGAGGTTTGAATGTTCTACTTTTTTGTATAGCAGTTTGGGGACCCAAAAAATCAAATGTAAAATCGAAATTATACAGTGTATCATTTGTCAAGGGTCCGTGACACCATCACGTTGGCTGACCTTACCCAAGCTGAAAAAACCTGCCCTGCAGAATTTATGAAATTCCGGCCGCTGCTTCCTCTGGCAGGTATGCCCCAGGAGCTGCAATCTGGCGCCAGGAGCCCCAATGAATTGACTGGCATCTTTGCCACCACCCATAGGGCCAACCTCAGGAAGCGAAGCGGGTGAGACAAATTCCCCTACTGTTCAATACTGTTGGTATGAGATGTCGATAACATGCATTGTCCAAGGGGCAGAAATCCCGGTGCGGATAAGAAGTCTTGAGCTTTGGCATCTTTCTCCCGATCATATGATGCAGTTCTATATCCTGCTTCATGCCTTAAGAAGGGGGACGGTATGACCCACAAAGCCACAAAGTTGAATATCTGGTAAAATGGTGATATAAGGGGAAGTATATTGCATATATATACAGTATATATAATCTAATATAATTAAATGATGATCGATATAGTATTTGGGTATTTAGGATGTTCTATTATACAAGGGCGATGCATGATCTAATGGGAGTAATCTAATGGGAGTACTGGGACAGCATTATATTATAACATCTAGTTAAATGCTTTCCAACTGTTGATGATTTGAAATTGGTTGAATTGCACGTGTATGTCTCAACTGGGGCTAGCGCATAACTCGACTTACTTCTTGTTTTCCACAGAATAGCTCGAAGAAATTGAACTCCGGGTGCTGGGAGGCAATTGGTGGCTCCATCCAGCCCACTAGAAGTACCTAAGTTGCTATTGGCTGATTAACATTCCGGCCCAAACCTGATGCCTAGCCAGCTTCAAAATTCTGAGTTGCCAGCCAACGCAATCAACACCTCCGGGCTTGTGAAGAACTATAGGAACATCAGTACAATGTCACCAATGAATTCCGATATTTACAGTATGCCATTTCATATGCAGCTGATGCCTTTGGCGACTGTACATGTTGCAGTCGCTGTACTGGACCATCCATAGGTAGATCAACATCCATGGCCGCAAAGATTCAGTGGCCCCAATCTACCCTTTGACCCCCAAAAGGCTAAGGTCCCCAGTTTCATGCACTAGGTGCAGCCGGTTTAAAAAATCAAGCATGCATGCAGAAGTAGCGAGAATCTCCAAACAGGGCAGGGCAGACCGCTCAGCCTAGCACTCAAGGCCCAGCGGCAGCTCTTCTTGGGCATTCTCCTGGAAGTCGGGCACAGGAGCGCCCCAACGATTTGAAGCAAACTATGTGGTATTAGAAGGGTTCAAGATGGACAGGCATTCAAGTGTTCTACAGTTGAAGGAAATGCACCCATTCATAACTTAAGATTGCAATATATTGCGATCACGATGGGACAGTCTAAGCCTCAATGGTGATGTGCTAGGGACCGAGAGGACAGCCAGAACATTTTTTTTTCGTCAAATCTTGGCATGGGTCTGTGCCCGCTGGATTCGAAAAGTCAACTTGATCAAAGGGTTGCCCTTGATCTTGTACCCTTTTGCTTTGCTTTGCAAGCCTTCCCCGAAACTGAAAGCTGACTAGTCTACACGTAGGACAGATCCAAACTTGCGTGCCAAACTGTCTTGATCCCCTGCAGCACGGTGAACTAGGAAGTGTTCATGTAGGCCTGGGCAGAAAGGAAAGGAACCCAACACCACAGGAAAAAAACAGACAACCTGGAACTGATTACATTTTAGGCGAGGAATAAAGAGTGAACCCAAGCCTGTTTCCCTTCCTGCTTGGCTTCTGCCTCTGACTTTCCTTCCAACAGAGCTGCTTTTCTGGCCCTGTGGTAGGCTGCGCTTTTTCTGCTAAGCTTCTTCTTGTTTTCCAATTGCTCCGGTGTCAACTGTGCATCGGCCTTTTTCTTCGAACCTGTGACGGCACCGGGTTTCTTACTGCTCTTGCTCTTGCTGGGGCTCTTTTTCTTTGAGTAGTCAACAGTGGCCTTCCTGTCCAGATCTCCAGCCGACCTCTTTTTCTTTCGTCCATCAACTTGATCAGCCTTTCCTTCGGTGGTGCTCTTGTCAGCGTTCTTTCCATTCTTTCGCCTCTTCTTCTCTACGGGTTCTGCATCCCCTGTCCCTTCCAAAGCCTTGCCTGCCTCTGGAATGCTTGCCGAACAACTAGCCTTTTCGTCACCTAGACCTAGTCCTTCCTTCTGGTCATCCTTCTGCTTTCCAATCTCTTTCTTCTGGCGTGTCGTGCCTCGCTTAGTCTTTTCAGATTCCTTTGCCTTTTCCTTCGGTTCACTCTTCTTCTCAGCCTTTGCTTTGGAAGTGGATGCTTTCCTGCTTGGTTCCTTTGCCTTCATCTTGCCTTCCTTCTCCTCTGCCTTTCTCTTGCTGCTACGTCTCTTAGGTTTGGGGGCTGGCTTTTCGTTTTCCTCCTCGATTTCTTCTACCTCATCTGGGGACTCCTCCTGATTCAGTGCACCTCCTTTCCTTCCCCGACCTCTGCCCCCTCTACCACGTCCACGCCCACGCCGAGAATCATAACCCCTGATCCTCTTCATCTGCTCAGCTGGAGAGACGGGCTTGATGTTGTCAAGCGCTGGCGGGCGAGGGATTGGGTCACCAGCAACAAGATTGGTAGGAACACTGTTCTCACTGTCCTCGAATGTCTTGATACCCTCCTCACTTTTATGGGAATTCGAAGCAGTCTTGGGTGGTTGTTCTTTCACTTCTGGTTCTGGAACAGCTGTCTCATCACTTTCAGCCTGCCGTTGCAAGTCCTATAGTATGATGATGCCAATTTGAAGGAAGTAAAATTTCAACAGGTTCCATAGACATGCACATAATGCAAATTTTTGAAAACCACAGCACGCAATCAAATGCAACCAGTAACACCTGGGCGAAATCATCCAGCCGAAGGGTCTTCTCACGAAGTATTTCAGGTGGTGGTGATTCTTCCGTAGGGATGGCTGGCTCTGGCTCGTTTTGAAAAGAGGTCATGGCTTCTTCAATCTCCAAGGTTTGCATGGGCATTGTCTCCAAGTTATCAACACCTACAAAAGCGAGAAACAAGACTATATAGGTCGATGAACACATTTATCTTTCTATTCCAAATGTGCACCTCGGAGAATTCATGCAGCCAAGAGACTCATGGTTGACAGCACTGTTGGCAGCCGCTTGGATGTGCACGGGGAAGCCGGCGGTCTGCGAGTGTCCTGATGCGGGCAGTCTTTGTTCTCTTTGCTGTTGGGATTCTCATCCTTGGGGGCTTGTTCTTCATCTGACGAATCCTCAAATTCATATTCAACTTCTTGGAACTGTTCCTGGCCATCATCGAAGGCACCCACACCAACAATTTTGGGGACACCTCGCATCTTGGCACAAGGGTTGAACGGCTTCTCATCGCCGTAATCAACTTTGTCAGCCATCTCCAGCTCATGTTGCATCATCGATTCTTTCATGGCTAACTCTAAGTACTCTTTCTCTAAGTTGTCCATTTCCATTTCATCCAACTGCTGCTGCAACCATTCAAGCTCTAGACGTTCAAGTTCAAGAGCCTCTTCCAACCCCTTCCCTTTCTCCAGAACCCTTTCTGCGGAGTCCACTGCTGCTTCCTGCTGCATGCCACTTGGGGAACTTGATGCAGAAGCATGTCCTGAATCCTGTGCTGGGGCATTTTCTACCTCCACTGGCACCTTTGGGGTCGGCCTGGGTGGGTCACCAATACACAGGAACGTCTTGAAAAACTGAGAAGCCCCCTTGTGACGACAGCGCTTGCACACCAAACCAAACTCCGGATCTTTGACGAGCCAGTGTTTGTGAGCAGGTAGCTCTGGAAAGTAAACATCGTCATCTTCCAGTGGTGGTGGGGTATGGCTTCCTAGGCGAATTAAAGATCAAAATCTGTGTGATAACGGAATGAATCCATTGCACAATCACCCCATCTCAAGTGCTACCAAGCAGCCTGCAGGAGAAAGTGGACTCACAGCGGTTGTGGAGGCTCGGCCTTGGGAAAGCTGGCCGGTGGTGTTGGGAACCTAACTATCGAGCAAATGTGAGCAGCACAAAAAAATGATTGATTTTTGGGATCCTGTATATTGTACATGATTCTTTTATAATCTTTTGGGTTCGGACCCTCTGCAGACTCTCCATGGTTTTCCAACGGCTTGGTGGGTGCACGCCCTTCCACTTCCTGGGACCAATTGAAGCAATTTAATAGTTAACTCTGCTGCAGTAAGGGTAGCGTATGGTGGCATCACATAATGGCACATAAATTGGAGTCCTCTGGTTCTATTATCGGGTCGGTTTCTCGACATTCTTCCTCGCCAGTCTCATCCTCCCCTGTCACATCCCAATTCTCATCGTTCTCAATGGGCACAGCGGTGCAAGCGGACCCGAGAGAGCCTGCAGACCCCGAGAAAATAAAATTTATGATTTTTTTTGAGAGATGCACTTGGAAACATTGCAATGGGTATGACCACAATGGTTTTAGTATGTTTTAGTGAACATATGAAATCCCTTATCATGGCAACGTTTGTATTAATTCCTAATGGGTGGGGCCCATGTCCAGAAGTATTGGTTTTCCCAACAAAATATTTAAAACCCTTGAGCCTGCAGAACCACAACTGCTGAGTGAAGATCTTGGGCTGGCCGAAGGAACGGGAATATCAGCTGCCATCATTAAGTCCCTGATTTGGGGTTCCCGGGGACGATGTCCTCTCTTTGCCGTTCGTGCGAATATGAAAGTGAGGTTCCTCAAAATCCACGACTCGGTTTGGATGACATTTCCTAAGTTGATCACACACACATACTAGATAAATCATCATAAATTTCAATGTTCTGAGATATGCATTCTTTCAACAAGATATGCCCATGGCATCTGTTTATAAACAAAGGCTAGCACTGGATGGCAAAGGCTTTCCACGGGGCCGGCATCCATATAAGAAAATCTGGACCGCTTCGGCAATCACATTGATGCTGGGGCGAAGTCCTTAGGATGGAATGTGAGAAATATATACTGCCTTGATCTTCATACGAGCATTAATTTATAAGTTTGCTTGTTTGTATATGTTTTTGGCTAATCGAGCGCTTAAAAGTAAACAGTATCGAGGGGGGACCAAATCATCCAAAAGTAAACAGTATTGAAACCCATGGTTGTAGGGAGCACCGTTTTAGGACACCTCAGCATTGCAAAGGAGGACTACCTTGAGACAAGCCTCCAAAGTATTTCACAATGGGTACTAGCACTGGGGCGTTTTGACATACCTCTTTTCTGTCAAGGGATTCCTTGGGACCCACCTTTGCCATTTTGCCGGCTGCGGCAGCATAGCAAAGATCCCTGTTCGATTGCCATTCTGCCACCACGCTGCGCACAGCAGCCGTGGCCATGTTGCCAAGTAGGGCGGTGTTCACGTTAGCTGCCTATAGAGCCAAATGGCTTGCATATCTTGTTGGGGTCCAAAGCAATGTGCAGTTCCAATTGTTCAGGATATTTTTTTGATAATTTGGTACGAATCAAATCATACTGTGGATGGCAGAAATCCTGCACCAGTTGGCAACTGTTAGGTAACTATGAAAGATTGCAAATAATGAGATTATGAGGGGATAAACCATATACCAACTGGTGCAGGATTTCTTCCATCCACCGTATGAAAGGAATCTAAGAAGTGTCAAGATTGAACCCTGCACCCTCCCATAGCCACAGCGCTGCTCCTTGATGCCGGGGCAGGCAAGTGGATCTCGAGAAGCGATTGCCGGCAGCATCAGCGCGCACAAACGAACATGGGTGATGGCTTCTTTAGCCACGAGTACCAAAAGGTGAGCAAAAGTATGGTAATGGGATTTTCCAAAACGTCATGTGCTTGAAGAATCTCCACTGAGTTGTTCCAGGGGTCTTGGTTCCATCGATTGTGGAAATACTGCTACTTTGTTGCAAGATATACACCTTTAATCAGTAACAGTCAGTGAAAACTCAATAAGTGCTCGTTTGAGCAATTTCTGCTCGCGATGTGAAAATGCGCTCGATTAGCCAAAAACATATACGAACAAGCAAACAACCAGAAATTAACGCTCGTTTGAAGATCAAGGTATATATATTATACGGTAATTACATTTAAATATACGGATTTTAAAATATACGAACAGGTATTTTAGACTACCCCCGGGAAGGTCTTCCTTGGCCCGCCCGGCCATTTAAACATACGGAATCCAATTCATTTAAACATAGGGTAACTACATTTAAATATACGAACAGGTATTTTATACTACCTCCTGGGCCTGGCGGTCTGGCCCACCCTCCACATATTTATATAAATGTCGTTACCGTAAATGCAATGTAAATGCAATGTATGTGATTAGATTATATTGTTGATATCATCGTATGTTTGTATCTACCTATACATAATATATATATATATATATATTACGCACATAATCAGATGTAGTTCAGCTGTAGTCTCGATTCAATCACGTTGCACTTACAGTACATTCATTGACCAGCCGCCAGCTGCCTGGTCCTCGCCACGTGTTGTCCAACCCAAAGCTCTGATCGGAAGATTCACTCCTGGTGTTTGTCTTTCCCAAATGGCGCACCATGGAGATGCAAATGTCACAAAAAAAAAACTGGCAGAGATCTCTGCACATGTCTGGCAGTTGGTTATAGATGTTATATTATGATCAACCCTGATCAACCCATCCAATCTTTGGGTCAATGGTTTGAACCAATTACCAACGATGTACACTATGGCTTCAAGAAATTTCTCAACGCTGAAATCGGCCAAAGTGGTGCTCCAATCTTTGATTATGCCCAGACAAAGATCTGGTTCTTGTTCAAAATGTTGGAGCACCAGAAGAGTAGGAAGGCTTGCTACCAAAAGATGCTCAAAGTCTGTGGTTCCCAGTGTCACTCATCTTTGTTACTCTCCAAAAAGGATCCAAAACGGTATTCTTCAGCTGCGCATTCTGGTACCCAGCCCGAGACCCAGACATTGGCGAGAAGGGTTTGATGGAGCTCCTTGGTGCGTAATGGGGGTGATAGGCACCCGAGGTCCCATGATGAGCTCTCGAGCCATCCAGAGTTAGGCATGGCTCGAACACGGTGCACGTGGTTTTCTTTTAGGTATATCTAGGTGTATCTAAAACATTTAAACACAATATGGATGAAGTTGGACATGTTCCATCTATCGCTATTCCTCAGATTCCTCAGCATGGAAGCAACCAATTAACAAAAAATCTACACTGATACTGATACTTGAACATCTACTTGAACATTCTGCATCTAAACCAATATCATTCCGGATCAAAATCCAATCAGAATGGATTAAAAAACCTTGTCAACACATTCTTGGTTGTTTGCATGCCACCTGTCACATATCCCACATTTGTTTGTTTGAAATGGGGTACACTCAAATCTGATGAATGATCTTGATTTTCCCACCTAAAATTGTCATGCTCAGGTACCACCGCCATTTGTTGACAAACACGTGTCCACTATTTATTGGCAAAAATCAATCACCTATTTTTCGATGATTAAATGCGTTAAAACCATTTAAAACCTGATTTTAAGTTTTGGCTTGTCAATTGTCTTTTTCTCAACATTTTAATACGCCTTACCCATTTTGGGAATGTGGAACACCCACTGCCAAAAACCTCCAATGTTGCAGGGATCGTCACACCACCGATTTATGATGAGTCATTGGGGTGTTTGTGGTTGCGGGTTTACCACATTAGATGGGTCCACGTTCAACCCCGAACCTAGGATTTTAATCTTAAATTACATATACTGTATATATATATATATATGTGTGTGTGTAGTTCCTATTCATGTTCAATCAATATTCCCTAAAGATATGAGAGTTCTTCAGCTGCATCGCATGGATCCAGCACTCAGGGCAAAGAACATACAAGGCGGTACCCCTTAAGTTGGTTTAAACACAATATTCACTTACTATAAATAAATACATAATATCTATATATATATATACATAATATATATATACATAATATATATATATGCACACACCATAAACATCCATAAACCCTAATCAAATTAGTCATACACCAAATCAGTTACAGTAACTATCGGGGCACCAGTTGGTACAAATAGCTACCTCATGGTTTTCCTCTTCACACTGAGCCTTGGACTGGGCTGTGTTGCTCAATGAAGCAGGTCCTTCAGTTCAGGAGATGGCGAACTTGTGGGGAATGATGAGGATATTTGGGAATTCATGCAAATGGTTGAACATTAAGAGAATAAGTTGGATGGTATTGTACAATTATAGTTTTAATACATATTTCTATATAAATATAATATCATCAATATACAGTATATATATAGCATATATAATAATATATATATACATAAACATATATATATATATATTTATTATATTATATTATATTAAAATTATATTATATTATATTATCATTTCTGATATTGTAAACATTGGTATTTTATGCTCGTTTGACCATTTTAATTCACTTCTTTAGTGGCTCAAACGACACGCCTTGCCGTGGTTCCCCTAGCCGTCAGCAGGTCCTGTGCCAGCTCCCCCCTGTAGCCATCCTCCAGCAGCATTGGCTGGAGTATCCGCTGACCTGAGGAGTTTTGTCTGACAACTAGGAGCAACCATGGGTGTTTCTGAAATAAGGGCGCAAAAAAAATCATGGAAAATTCAACGTGTGTTCACTATTGTAACCTGTGGCAACCCTACATTCCGGGATATAAAATTATATATATATATTATACATATATATATATAATATAGCAATACACCCATTTTATGCCCTTTGGACGTTTTTACCGTGAACATGATATGACAATCCATGGCATGGAATGGGGATCCCTTCTGAGACAATCACGCCAAACGATGACTTGCGATTCCCCATTCACCTTTAAAACCAAACATAGTTTGCAACACAACATCTGCTTAAAACATTTTAAAATTTTAAAACACCATCCATGATCATCCATGCATTTTGTTTGCCAGTTGAGGGGCAAACTAAAAGACCCTGCCAGGTTTCACTAAGGAGTCGGGGAGAATTCCTCCCTTGAGAATTTGTGGGTTTCGAATGATTTTTTTGATCATCAACATGCAGGCACCGCTAATGGGCCTTTCCCTTGGAGGGCCTATGCACGCTGTTGTTGGCTGCGGGGCAATCTTTATTCTGCGTGGAAACTCATATAATTTTTGGGTGCACCATTCTTGGTGGACACCGATTCCACTATATTCCATGCAATCTTTATTCCCATATCATACGGTATCCAGACCCCCCCCTTTCAACATCGAAACCTTAGCTGCCTAATTGAAATAGGATTGCCTGATTTCGAAATGAAATACACCATGTTTCATCCAACAATAGACGCGCATGATGTCAAAACGCAACCTTGCAAATTTTAATTCACATGGTGGGATGTGTGCGCAAACAAACGCTAACCCACCGAATCAAACAAGTAAAACCAAAATCAAATGTTCAAAACCTGTTTGCCAATTAAACACATTTAAAAACATGTCATTTTTTGTGGCGCCCATTCTTTGCCCACATCGTGAACTCATGGGAGCATTTTCGCGAAATCCGCGCATGCATGAATAATATTGAATAATGGTGTTTTGTATTTTCTCGTGGTGCCCGCATGAATCAACGGCTGCATTTTTTTTCTCACGCATGCCTTTTGCCTCAATCACTTCATGAGCACCCTCCATCGCCCGTTCTATGTCTTTCTTGAGCTTGTGGCATGCTTTTCACGGATAAGTCTCCAGGCCGCGCCTGGTTCCCATGAGAGCTGTGGTGACCCTTGCAGAACAACAATTCATTGCAGCACTCAGATCCGCTTAGAAGATCCAAAGCAACAATTGATGTTCTGGATTTGAGGAAATTGCGTAGGAAAGCCTTCTACTCAATGATTCTGAAATCATTTGAACAGACCTTTGGAGCATACCCCAAGTCCCTCCACAAAACTGAATGATGTGTGGGCATCTTTCATAGACCCTCTTCAAATGGCAAGGGGTGTGCGCCGTCCCCAATAACCCATCTCCCATGCCTCTGGTCCAGGCGAAGCCTCTCATGGGACATGATCGGCCCGTCCCAATGCATGGGAATGTTTGAAAACCTGACAAATTGCTTTTTTCGAGTGACCCACACCATGCAATATCTATTTCTATTCCGACATTTGTTCTGAAGTATAGTCTGACAGTCTATCTGACATCTCTCTCTCCATCGCCTTCTCAAGGAGTTCAGCAGAGCTAAAGGCGAGGAAGATACAACTCCGCTAAGTGGAAAAGGAGTGTCAGCAACCAGCAAGCTAATGCACAAATTGTAATCAAATTGTTTCATTTCCCTCATCCACTTTGCTGGGAGACGGGATATTTCTACTAATATAAAAAGGGCATGAAACGGTGCATAGGGCAAGGGAATGGTTCGTAGCACTTCATCCGCACAAGGAGCCTCATTGGATATATCAAAAAGGAGCAGCCTGAATCGAGAAGAGAAGGCGCGATCCACTGTGTATCTGACATCTATATATCTGACATTTTATCTGGCATCTGACGTCTGATCTGATATTCCATCTCGCAAATATGCTACGAGTAACATTTTATCCGATGCTGTTTGGGTTCGGCTATGTAGAGGAAGCTGGCAAGGAAGGAGGGCGGGAAGTCGGGAAGGAAGTGAGGCGGGAAGAAGGAGTGAGTGACCGGGATGTCCTGTCAAAATCTAGAGAGCCTCACAAAAGGGACACCATGTCATCCATGTATATACACACCAAATTCTGATACTTATAGACATGTTATGACATGTTTGGATAAAGTTTAGATGAGAAACTTGAGAGTTGCGGACAAGTGTCAATGAGCATAATTGCAACATTATAAATTTATATGAAATTTATTATACAAAGGTTGAATCGCTTTGTGACTGGGTGGAAGGGAAGAGGTGCGCAAAACATTGTGTTGTTGCAGGTTTTGTGGCTCGAGTTTTCCCCAAGACAGGGTCTGTTGTGTCTTCCGGGCATAGGTCCGGGAAAGCTGTAACAAAAAAAAAAACTACTCAGAGTCTTAGAGTAGTGTGGAAAGGTCTGCAGTGGAACTGCGGCTCCCCTGGTGTTATACCAGAATGTAATTTTGAGGCAGCTCAGAGAATCAGTAGCTTCATGTAGTTTGATTGGAAAGCGAACCAAAGAAGGCACTTGTGGAGCAACTGCGATATTTCCAGTATGGTGAGGTTCTTCTATTCTGTGGGGTTGGTAGTTCCTTCTGGGTGATGTCTCATCAGAACCTCTCAGAATAAACCTCCAGCAGAGTGGCTTCTGCGAGCGAATATACCCCAATATACATCTTCGACCCCTCCCATACGCATTGCTCCCAGATTTTGTCCCTCGTATGCTGAAGGAATATAGACGTCAATTCTGCCAAACCAAATTTGAAACGATGTATATATTTATATAATATATATATATCCTCAAAGCGATGGTTTCGTCTAAAGGGTTACGGTATGTTACGGTGACATTTACTACAGTATAGCATTCACTGATCACTCAATGTCCCGAATGTTACAATTTCCTTGAATCCCATCCACCGGCACATGAGGCATGCTGCATCCCCGTTTTTAACCGATGATTATCACTTTTCCATTACAATTTGAAGGTATCCTACCTTCTAGGACAAACCCACTTCCGTTATTCATTGGCAACATTCAAACGTTTGATGCTTAAATTACATTTAAAGACATGTTCAATCTGTTTTGTTTGCGCGAAGCATCTTAAGTTTGCCTGGTTAAATCCCCACGTTGATGAAATTTTGCCAACATGTTCACTAAATCGCTCCAGGTACACAAGCTTACCCTGGCCTCGCGGGTCGAAGGTTGCGCCGGTTGCGCCGGCTGCGCCGGTTGCGCGGGTTGCACGGGTTGCGCGGGTTGCGCCTTTGCGCCACCGATACCTGTCGCAATTGTAAACCATGAACGCCTATTATGAAAATATGTTATCAGATGCAGTTATAAATCACTATGAACCAATCGTCGGTAATAACATATATATATATACACATTTATAATGTTCATATTCTTAATTATGTATGCTTTTAGATCTTATGATCTACTCACACGGACCTGATCAACCTCCCATTCAAACAAAACAAAAACTGAAAAACCAGCGTCTGTTTCCCAGTTCCTTGCCATCACCGACCAACGGAAGGATTCTGGAGACGGTGCTGCAAAAAATGAGGTGAATTTTAGTGAATTTTGTTGTCAACTTACCCGCAAGTGTGTTGTATCAGATTTTTTCTCGACCTTTTATTTGACCTGAAACCGGTACAGTATGAATTTCAATCGGCCATCTCTCCATATCCCGCACCTGCTAAGGGCATTGTAGGCTTAGATGCCGCCTGAAGCAGGTTAGAACATTGAAACATGATTCGCAGAAGGATTTCCACTTCCATCACAAGCAGTTGTAATTACCATGAACACTGGTTGAATCTCTATGTTTGCGGGTGAAACCGAGTATGTTTGTTGCTGAGATTGCATCAGTTCTATCTCCATTTTGAAGGCGAAACTCTGCCCCACATTGTTTGAATCATATCTTCCCCCGCAATAAACACCCTCTAGAAAAACTGCTCATCTCTCAGGGGTGCCACAAAGCGGGGGTTCTCAACTTTTGAGTCTGCATCCCAGCCGGTAAGTGGCCAGTAACCCATACAACTATCCAATTCTATGTGCGTACACACAAACACACACACACACATGCATGGGTGCATATGTTTATGTGATTTGTGTCCTATCAAGAAATATACATGCATAATATCATGTGTATATATAATATGAGCTGTAGATGCATATGCAGCATATAATAAACCCCCGTTAAACTTTACATGATGATGTTGATGGTGATGATGTTGTTGTAACATTCAACGCACAGGTAGCTAAGCTGTGCGTTGCAAGATGAAAGCCATGATTATGGACATGTGCATTTTTTCCCACAAAACACAGTGTTTTTTGATGTTCGGACATGTCGTCGGCGTCTGCGCGGGCAAACTGAGGGGTTTGCCCGAATAAATACCAATAAATGGAGTATATCTGTGTAAATATAAATATAAATATATAATATATATATATATATATACAGTATACAAGCATAACCCAACCCAATGGTCGTCATCCCAAAAAGGGGTATACATGGGTATACCATGGTACACCCAATAACAAACCCAATCTGGAATGTGTGCGATTTTTTTAAAATGGGTTTACCACATCAATATACAAAAACAGTGATTCATTGGGATTCATAACGTTTAAGCCAAGGATGGCTGAAGTTTTTTAAATAGATGATTAATGGCATAAATGACATTTAGATTTTATTTGTTCGTAGTTCATGGACTAAGCCGTCTGTGGTTGCAAGGGATCCCGTGGCCACTTCCTGAGACCCCCAGCCGGAGCCGCAGGTGCTGGTGGTGCCGGAGGTGGCCCCGCGAGGTTTGGAGGCCCCGTGGCCGGCAAGGCCGTCGGCAAGGCCGTCGGTAAAGCCGTCGGCAAGGCCGTTGGCAAGGCCGTCGTGGCCGGTGGGCTTGGGATGCCCAGGGGCAAACCCACTTTGGGCCTTGGAAGGCTGAGACTCCCGGAAGTTGATAAATCATGTTGTTGCTGACTTATACGATGATCACCATTCATTTACCCAAGATCAATATTAAATTTATTCCCATATTCAGTCCAGATTAGATACTTGTAGCATGGCAATGACATCTTCGCAAATTGACATCACATGTAATCTCAAGTCAGGATTAATCAACACCCCGTTATTAATCAACCTCCTCCTCCCCAAAAAAATGCAATTTAAAAACAGGTGGTCCCCCAGGATTAATAAACCGTTTGGCTAGGACATGATTAATCAACCCCCTTTGCTGAAATCCATGTTTTTATCCAACAATGTTTATGTCCAATTCGATGTATTTCCAATTGTTTTTTACCGTTTTTTTATCATCATTGTTATACTTAAGGTTTTAAGTTGATCATTGAACATTTCAAAAAACAACTATTCCCCAAATGATCGATTTCTAATTAAATTCTTTATAAAAATCATCAGTTTGGATAGCTCCCAAAGGGTACCCCCCATGAGCCCATGTCCCCCATTAATAATAATC
>Ga0126342_10003154_pt1 | contig 26934 bp, 15 predicted proteins | sample Cyp1metagenome_FD_92528 | JGI IMG/M metagenome (GOLD analysis project Ga0126342, IMG submission 92528) | Coral microbial communities from Lord Howe Island, Old Settlement Bay, Australia - Cyphastrea 1 metagenome | ecosystem: Host-associated > Invertebrates > Cnidaria > Coral ...
ATATATATATATGTATAATATATATATATACATATGTATAATATGTATATATATATGTATAATATAATATATATATGTATAATATATATATATGTATAATATATATATATATGTATAATATATATATAATATATATATATATATTATGTGGTATGTATGTATATGTATCTATATATATATTATGTGGTATGTATATATATATTATATTATGTGGTATGTGTATATATATATTATATTATGTGGTATGTGTATATATATATCTTCACTTTACGAATCCCTCTGAATCCATCCGTACCTTCTGAGGAAGTATTTCGGGTTTGATTTGGGGGATGATTTGCAACTTCGGAAGTGGCAATTTCCCATATAATAACGCTCAAGCCGATATCAAAGTTGAACACCTGGAACTGTGAGAAAAATCATTGAACTACCATCCTGGAAACACTGAAATCGGCATCTCTATTGGGTTGCTACACATGATTCTCAATCCCCCATCCATTGGTTATTTTATTTTTCTTTAATTTGCCAATTGTACATATATATATATATTTACATATGGTGTATATATATATGCACATGTACATATGGTTTCGGTATCATATTATAGAAGTACCCCCAGTTATCATCCATTTCCGTGGTATTTTCCCTGGTATTTTCCATCCAGCTAGGAAGGGGTTCCCGATACACCTCCGATGCCAGCGTCGCTCGAAAGACCTGGCTGGAACCTGCCGACGGCTTCGCCGGTCGAGGTACGTGGTAGGCGTTGCTTTCCCGCGGAAAATGGTTTCGAAATGGTCATGGAACCAGAAAACATGGTGAATTGTAGTTGATCTATCTTAACTAGCAAGGGTTCTGATCGTTGTTTGTAAACCCCATGAATTATACAGTTCTATATATATATAGTTCTATATATATAGTTCTATATATATATATACATAGTTCTATATTAGTTCTATAATATATATATATAAGTATCTATACTATATATAAATACACAAAAAGAACAATCGTCAACCTGCTGAGCTAACCCAACTTTGCGGACTGCGGGGCACCTGCACCCGGTTTAAACTTTTTTCACATGGACTTGTGGGGTGCAGTTGGGGCGATTTCATTTGGTTTAACCATGGTTATAACCACCATAGGTAGGTATCAATAATTAAGTTAGGACATATATAACCGCGCTAACTTGTGGTTGTATATTCACTTACCACTGGAACTGTACCGACTATACCCGACTGAAAAGATTCAACGGAAGCACATAACAGCGAAAACATGTGGATTTAATCAAGAATACTTGGGATTGAAATGATTGAACCACAAAAAAGAATGTGGTCGTTTCGAAATAGTTATTTTCTCTAATCAAGCTGTTCGAATCATTAGATATGTATGAATATACAGGCACAAGTAAAATATGTGAAAATGACAATGACAAGAACAACTTTAATGTTTAGATCTCCGACTCAGACTGTCTGTATGTGTTGCACTAAATGGATGCACAAGAATATGACCTGGCCTATCGCAACGGAATGTCAACCAAACTAGTGGGTTGTAGAAGAATCAGAAAAGAGCGCATGATGAGCAACACAAGGGTATGTATGACAAGCAAGATGGTTTCAAAACCAGCATCAATTGAATCTGAAACTACCATGAACTGGGTCTGCAAATTTACGCAGACGCCTCTTCATTAGGCACGAAAACCATCAGAAATACCAAGGTTTGTGCAACAATTCCCCAGGCATGACCCGCATAGATGTAAATATACCGGACATCAAGCACACTTGGTGGTTCATCCCATTACTAAGTGGGTTATAACTCAAGTTATAACTGGACTCACCCTACAAAAATCTTCCAATAATTGAGGTTTTTACAACCACTTCCTGGTGTTTTCACCACCAAGTATGAGGGACCAGGCTATTTTGCCCAGAGAACAAAAAACAAATGGGACCAGGTAGAACTAGTGCCCGAACTGCGGTTTCAAAAACCACCGCAAAAGGGGACGTCACTGTATGGATTGGTTTAAGGGAAAAATTACAGGAACGCCCGATATTTAATGGGAAAATCGATGGTTTCCTGTAGATTTGCCCTTAAACCAATCCATTGATTGTATGGATAACCAATGGAATATGATCTTGTTGAAAAAGTTGTTGGGGTATGATCATTTGGCCAACATTGATGTTCACAGAAATCAGCGTACATAGGGCAACATGGACTTATACAGGCCTTCATATGATGACAGAAACCACATGACCCCGCGTCATGGAATCAGAACCGCACATAATAAAGATATCGGGGTTCTTGAAATTTGATGCCCAAGAATCCAAGGTCCAATGGTCAATGGATGTCAATGGTGTATCAGACTTATGATATCTTATGATCATGGTTTCTTGAAAAGGACCATAAGTTGAGGTAATAACAGGTAATATCCCATGTTTGATCCTTATTGGACAATCCTATCAGGTGAAATAATCCCCCTGAAAATCAACCACATGTGGGGCCAATGGATGATGGAAAATGAAAGTCACTGGTGGGTAATGTCAACCTTGGATTCATAAACCAAGGTTTATGAATAGTGATTATAACATATTATAACTATCATTATCCATACTTATCTATATTATTATTACTATGATTTACTATGTGAAGGTGAGCATTATTTTGTGGATAATAATGGTTATATAACATAGTGCAATAGTTCCAATATCAACTGTGGGGGGTACCACAAAATCACCGGCTGTTCTACCCTTCCCATCGGCCATCGTGGCCTGGGCGACGAAAGAAACACAGAACATCGATGGAAGATGACAAGGTCCTCACCGAGCCCACCGGGTGTCACACCCGTGGCGTGTGGTCAAACGATGTCAAATGGGGATGGCTTAACAACTCCAATGCTACCCTCTGGTAAACATACAAAAAACTATGGAAAATCCCAATTTTCAATGGGAAAATCCACTATAAATGGTCATTTTCAATAGCTATGTTAAATTACCAGAGGGTACATGTTGTGAGGATGAACATTCATTTACCAGCTATTTGCTGTTCACCAGGGGTACAGGCTTTTGACTCATAGCCAAATGAGCATCTGCCTACTCTGTTTTGATAGGACTGTTTTCCGAATCCAACGCAAATCACACCAGCAACTTGTTTCAGCCGTTTGTAAATGGTTTCCCCGGCGATGGATAATTAGCCAGGTTTTCACGGATCTTGGGTTAGTATAGCAGTTATCCAAAGGCCTTGGAATCCCCAGTTTTGATGAAAAAAAAATGTGAGTCTTTGACATAAAAGCCATGGAAAGATCCACCATTTTTAATAGGTAAAGCATCTATAAATGGTGAAAAATAACCGGAGGGTACGTTTTGTATAGTTGAAGTTAAACACAGTTAAACCATATTTGTCATAGTTTGTTTATAGTCAATTCCCTACTCTGAAAAAGATCTCCTTATGCTTTTTTCGACTCCCAGAGCCTTAGTGCAGTGTTGGGCAAGGTGTTGGGCATGGTAAGCCAGAAACCAAGACCATAACAACTGTTGGGAGCCATCTACCATAACAATTCCCATAGTTAGCTAAGTTGGTTTGTACTGTTGGGCATGGTTTACAATTGGGTTTACCACATTATATCTCATGACAAATGTGCTCCGGTTCAGTAGATGGTACAACCAAGAAAGGATGGAAGTTGTACTTGATTTATGTTAGCTAAGTTGGTGAACATAACTCTAATTTCACTAGGGTTTATAATATACATTTATTGAACTAGTTAACTGGGGTTATCAACCAACTTATAACTGGGGGGCACCACACTGTATATACACTCCAAACATAGGCATGATTTACCAACATTTACCCAACAGATTGCCCAAATGTCCATAAATAAACAATGCATGGAGCATATGGGATTTATGATTTGCAATAATTGGATTCTTCATATATGTTCATATTTATATAATTGTACATATATATATATGCAATATTATGTATTATAATTGTGTAAATACATTGTGTGTATATCTATATAATATAATATATATATATTGGTATAATATTGGATATAGTAGTGGATATACTATATATATATATGGTATAATAGTGGATATATATATACATGTATATATATAATATTCATTAATATTCCATACATGGTTTAAGTTCACCCCCCTTCCGTTTCAAAAATCGCCCTCAAATGGAGTCGCCAAGTGATCTGCCAATGTGCCGTGCCCGACTTTCAGTGCCCTCCAAAAGTCACCTTTTCGAGTGACTAGTCCAACTCATAATTTAGAAATCTCATATACATTCATATAGCATATTCATACGTATATTTATATTCTAAAGTATGGAATAACTAATTCATTCAGCATACAATATAGCCTTCATAACTCTAATAACTTAGAACAATAACTCATGGTTTAACTCTTCACCACCTGGTATGAACACTTTGCCCACCCAATCGGGTTAGAGGAAGCCATAGAGAAAGTCATACAAGAAATGCTGACAAAACTGGTGATCTTTGGTGGTCTACAGCTAATGCCATTTTCCATTTCACCCTTCAAACATGTTTTGTGGTTCAACATTAATATCCCCAGTGAATTCAGTAGGGTAAGGTTACGGTTAGTCCATCTGGTAAACTAACATAACTATGGAAAATGGCCCATTTATAGTTGATTTTCCCATAAAAAATGGTGATTTTCCATAGTTATGTAAACATTTACCAGAGGTTAGTCCATCTGTAGCGACTGAGCTACGACCCACTGACCGACTGAGCACCACTGACCGGCTCTCCCCACAGCAGCAGAGTCTGCAACCAAGTACCTGGCGATAAAAACACGCATGACGAAGTTCGGTGGTGCCCCGGTGAACGTTGGCGAACGTTGGTTTATAATATAAAAGTATACGGTAATCCACAAAATTTATATGGATTTATGGTAGATATGATCTCTATATATCTATTGAAATATCATGTTATATCTATATTTAGTCAATGGGTTTTATAAAGCCACCTTTTTTTCATGGGCTGTACCTTCTAGGCTCCGAGGTCACCCTGGGATGCGCTTTTTGGACCCGGACCTTCCAGGTTCCCAAAACGTGGAACGCCCTCTGCCGCCGGACCCAACGCCAAGTAGGGCTCTTCCGACCTGGTGAAGCCGAAAAATCACCTCTTGGATTGTGAAAAATCTGATGGAATCCCATAGAGGAAGTTTGTCACAAAGAGTACCAACATGTACGAAGATTTCTTGATTTAGTGATGTTGACTCAATCTAAATGAATCCCTGATGTTTGAAAAAAAGTGTGCCAAGATGTACCAAGTATGACAAGTATCTATAGAAATTCCTATAACTAAAGATCCAAGACACCAAGGCTGCATCCATACACCAGAGAACCACCTGTCCTGCCCTGGGTCTTCCGATCCATTTGGGAGGCACCATCAGATCAGCAAGTGATGGAGGAAAGGCCTGGTTCATGGAATCCATGTGGGAAAGACAATGAAACATCACAACTTTGGCAACTTTGGTATGTCTGGTATATTATGGTGTATAACTACCGCATGTGAATGGTGGAAATAAGAATGATATTTTTGGACATGGCAACTTTCGTTGGGTTGACCAAATTGTGTCCATACTTTTCTAGTTTTACAATGTTTTACAGCTTGGGTCTGATTTGATTAAACTATATATATATTATGTATATATATATATGTTAAAATTACATTCAAGCATTGCCATTTCTTGTTGGCTTCCCAGATTACGTTCAAATAGTTGGATCGGCGTGGTCTTTTTTTCAACCGGATTTTGGGGCGTTCACCAACTCTTTGCACAGAAACTCAACAGTACCACATGAGTGAAGCATTTTTCTAGGTAAATTGTAATATTTCACTAACCTGAATTAAGGCCATAATTTAGCCTGATTTTTGATTGCTGGTTGCCAATCAGAACCTCCAGTGGGACCTGGGGAGGTCTTAACTTTAAGGTCATGCTGTGCGATTTTGACAAAATTAAGCAGGGGAAAACCAAAACGCACATCACTAAACCAAAACATAAAACAGCGACAACAAGAAATCATCATAATTTCTAAAGTTTCATGTCAGTAAAGTTTAAGATGTCAATTCAACCATTACTTCATGGTTGTTGATTTAAAGTTCATCCGTACATCTGCCATGGCCAATCTGTCGCACCTCCGGGCGAGCCTCTAGGGTCAGGACCTTTCTGACTCACGAGTGAATGGTGAAGTATCATGAGTCGGTAAAATGAGTTCAGATGTTATATCATGTATGTATTTATATAAAATCATATACATTCATGGATGTGTTTGTTTAATGGGTAAGAAACAATGGATTTGTTTCAGGGGAAATCGCGAGAAAACCATGGGTTTTGGTCCCAAAGATTGGGGTTTCTTGCGGATTTGTCCTCCAATTCATAAAGCTCATAATTTGCAAAGGTCTGTCACTGCTGCTGCGCAACGAATCTTGGGGTTAAGCGTTGCAGCTTATGGGCTTTGAACAACAGTAGAGATGATCTCCAAATATTTCCCACCTGTCAACCATAACTTACCATAACTTGCCAACACATGTTTTTTCTTGACACGTGGCGTCCTTTTGCCCATTTCCAGGCCAAATATCCATGATTATCCTATAGGAATCCTTCACCGTAATTGGTTGATGAAGCCGATCAATGCAATCCCATGGTAAATAGCCCAAATGCGAACCATGGTGCTGGAATATTTAGTAACCAACATGTACCCCAATCAAATCACCCAGTTTTGTAGGTAAATATACCAGCACCATGGTCTCTGCGTCTCCCAGCCGCTGGAGTGCTCTTTTGGCCATTGCTGCTTTCGGTGGCAACCTGGTCAGAGGGCGGCTGTGGGGAGATGTTCACCAAATGGGGATACCGTGAATTTTCAACGGTAATTCATAATTGGTGGCAATATGTGGCAATATCAACTTACCAAAAAAAAATAACATGCATAAACAATTGCAACTCAACTTAAGACAACTTGACTTACCATAGCTGCCATAGCTTAACCGTCAAACAAGTCAGTGGGGTTATTTTGACAAGCAAAACTGAAGCTTTAACCGACCCTATACCGACCCTGTGGATCCAGTCTTACCGTACCTGGTAAAGTATGGGGGGTACGATGACTAGGAGATGATGACTGTACCTTCCAGAAGGGAGTATGGCTGGATCCATAGGGAATAAGAATATGTTGATAATCACAGATTGGGGATATGTTGACAATTGAAATTGAGGCTTTAACCAACATGATTCCGGATCATGTTTGAAAATAATGAATCATATTTCCAGTAAGTGGTTATATTGACCAGCATGGGCTGTCATTTGCAGAAGTAATATTGCAAGGGATAACGGATAGGGAAAGCAATCAGCAATAATGAGGTGCTAAGCAGCAATGCCACGGATACGTAGGGGATATCAGGAATAGAAATATCGAATTCAAAAATGTTTCTATCAATTTGGACATTGGCCATCAATCATACCATCAACAATTGGGAGTTGTCCATCAAACAAAGGATATCAAGCAGTAAACATAGGATGTATACATTTTTGAATATGTTTGGTGGGGTTCACCCTGTTGAACCGGAATCCGTTGTAACAAGGAGCGACTACCAATTCATAGCAATCTACAGGAAAGCCCTAGGCCCGTTGGTGGCGAAAAGCACGGTGTCCTGCGGATTTTCCCCTCAAACCAATCCAGCAACCGCATCAGCCGCGAAGACATCAAATAATTAAACAATGTGGAACCAAATACTTCGAACTGTGCCGGCTTTTACTTTTTCACAAAATGGCTCAAAAAAAAAGGCACTGGTTGGTGGCTTGCCCTCTACCATCCACAGTGAGTCACAAGAATTGGTCTTTCAGAGCTTGGTTTGTTGGGATCACTATTCCAGTTGAACAGTTGGGACGGGTTTTGTTGAAGACCCAGTTTCTCGCCCAACTGGATCCTACAAATTTGCATATCTGGTTCCAACCCCTGGTCGGGATGCCAGGAACATGGTCTCTCCCTTCATTTATCATTTTGGATGGGTGGAAAATCCCTCTGTTGGATGCTTCAACCCCAAAAAAAAAACTATGCGTTTACCTCATTTTTCTTGGTGAAATATGGTGAAATCAAATCCTGATGGATGGTTCAACCGAATAAAACCCCGTTGTTTTTGTTGCTTAACTCCACTGTACACCCGGACAGACCTCGATCACGTAGCAGCCAGGAGCCGTTAAGGCTTTGGCCCAGCAAATCCTGCGAGATTCTCGGCGTGTCCGGTGAAAAACCGGGGCTCATATGGACCAACCCTACTTAGCCCTGCTTATAGCTGGAGTCTATAGCTATTACTTGGTCTATAACTATAATTAATTGGGATTGTATAGCTATAATTATGTCTATTGGAGTCTATACACCCACTTGGGATGAGACACCAAGTACCCGATGCTGAAAAGAGGAATTATATGCACGATTCGTGGATTAAATTGGGTTATCTTGAGGGATAGCTTGCTTTGAATCCATGGGTGTAGACCTATTCAAATTGGTTTTTAGGCAATATATCCAGGACACCTGGAATTGAACTGACCATCAATTGTCTAAGCTTAGACAAATCTGGCACTAGATCCAGCCACAATATTGGTTTCTGCAAAGGTAGAGGAAGTCGAAAGGCAGTGATTGATTCAAAACTATCCATCATTTAATGACCATTTAGGGGTGTATAAACACCAGTTTCAAAAACACTCATATAGATTCGATGGAACATGTACAAGAACCAGAAACTACAGTTTTTTGCTTAGAAAAAAAAAAAAAAACGTTAGGAATCGTGTATCCCAAATGATATAATTCATACCACAACATAGACAACATCTGTGGCTTCAATTCTGACCCTTGCCCACGTTGTTTAATGGGAATCCCCAAGAAGTTGATTAATCTTGTAAGTATATCTAGATAGATAGATAGATAGATAGATAGGTAGAGAGATAGATAGAGAGATAGAGAGATAGATAGAGAGAGAGATAGATAGATAGATAGATAGATATACAGAGAAAGGTAGAGAGATATAGATAGATAGATAGATAGATAGATAGATAGATAGATAGATAGGTAGGTAGGTAGATAGAGAGATAGATAGAGAGATAGAGAGATAGATAGAGAGAGAGAGAGATAGATAGATAGATAGATAGATGGATAGATAGATAGGTAGATAGATAGATAGCATAACTCCGAACATCCCAACCTAATCATGAACCACTCCTGGACTACAAACAACGGCCTCCCGCCTGTCGCCCGGCTTGGCCGTGGCCACGCGCTCTCGGACCAAGCGCCTGGTTTTAAGGGATGACCGAAATGATCACACCGCAGATTGGAACAGGTATTGTTAATATGGGTGTACCATCTATAGTTAATATGGGTTCGTTTCCATTTGCAATACTGGATAAACGTACTAAGATCATTAAATTATCGTTAATATCATTATTATCATTATCATTATCAATATCCATTGATGTGATGATTGGAATATTACTAATATCATTATCATATAATATATTAATATTATCATTATCATTACCTATTGATGTTATGATTCGAATATGAGTAAGATCATTATCATTAATATTATTATTGTCATTGTCATTATCCATTGATGTTATGATTGGAATATCACTAAGATCACTATCATATATAATTATTATCATGATCATTATCATTATCCATTGATGTTATTTTTGGAATATTACTAAGATCACTATCATTATCATTATTGTTAATATGGGGGAGTTCCATAACTGGAGATACCCCAATAGCTATAGATGGTTTATTTCATGGAAATTGCCATCTATAAATGGATGAAAATTGGGGGTACTCCTATTTTGGGAAACCTCCATATGTGTTAGTCACTGTTAGTATCAAGCATCTAATTTTAGTAGATTTCATTCATGTTCCATGAAACCATGTTGGAGTGTATCAACTGGATCCAGGGATAGATGCTTGATGATTACATTATGTTAAATGGATTCTCCATGATAGAATGGGTCATGCCTAGAAGTTTGGCGAACTAGTAGTCATGGATACGCATGGATAATCATGATTCCAAAATAGGGAATTGTTATTTATATTCATTGATGTAACCAGGGATTGATCGATGGATGATCAAGGAGATCATGAATGCCAACCAAGAACCCAATGAAAACAAGAGATGGGATGACCGAACTATTCAGCATACCATGTAGGATGCTCTCCAAGCGCAACTATGACATACCTGATATACCTGGAACTGTGGCACCCTGGCCTATCCTGGCCTATCCTGGCCTCCATTTTGGAGATTTCGACCCACTGAGAAAATGGACATCTCAAACGAAAGATCCACTGAGACCCGCGCGGGATGAATCACCACATTTGGAGGTTGAGGTTTTTTTTTCTCAAAAGATGTTTTTTTTTTAAACACGCACTGCTTCTCTACAAAAAACGGCACTGCACTGCAACCCCAATAAAGATATAGGATTGGCAAGATGCTCCAATTTCGGAAATGTTCGAAAAAACCATTCAAGTTGAGGTGTCCTTGATTTCAGGTTCGAAAAAAGTCGTTGACTTCCTCTAGCCCTGCGAGCCTGTCTGAGGAAGGACGAACCTGAGGTTGAAAGTCTGAGAGCTCGATGACTTGGGAGAGCACAGTGCACGGTTCTTCAGAACATACCACTAATAGATGTATATATATATGTATATATATATGATATAGTATCTATATATATACATCTGCTGTTAATTAAATACGTATCCACTCTGTCCACATCATACAGCCGTTGCAGTACACGTACCCCATCTTTCTGCCAGCGGCCAGCATCCTGAGGAAACCCAGTGCCCAAATCCAGTGAAGTTTCCGTGATTTTTTTGAAGGCTTCTGTTTGGGGGGTGGGACATCAACGATGTCTGTTAGAAAAGGGGATTGAAATTTAACCATTCTTATATAAAATTCTACATGTCTGTTAACTATTGTTAACTACCGAATTTCCTACGTTTCTGATTCTTCTTTCTGGATCCACTTCGCTGAAGTCTGCCAGAGACCCAAACCACCCATACCAACATGTTGATAAAGTCTGTGATGTCCACCGCATTTTTTGGGCAGTCTCCAATGTTATGTTTATGTATAGCTCTTAATCTGGAGATTCCTCCAGCAAAGGAAGCTCACCTGGCAGCATAATGCAGCAAACCTAACAATTTAGAGAAACTGTTTGAGATGCATAAAACTCCTACGGTCTATTGTTTATCAGTAACCCAATTTGAAAGCCATAAAACATATATACATAGATATATATATATATATAATGAATTAAAACAACAACTCCTGATACCTCGGCAATTTAACGTGGCAATAGCAAATCCAGCCAATGGGAAAAGGTTGGAAAATCATCCAACTAAATGGTTGATTTTCCAGCTAGGCTCCTTGGTATGAGCTTGTCTGAAATGAGGTATCCAAAATGTTGATGGTTTATCACAAATTCAAGTTGCCATTTTGTGGATATACCATGATATACCTCCCTTCTGGACAAATCCTGTATTTATGGTTCATCATATTTTGGTGGTTAAACCATTAAGTCAAAAAACAATTGCCAGCGTGGTGCTTACCCCGATTCTGGACTCTAGACAAACCCACAAATCATATTGTTGCTTGCATATCCAACTATTTTCAGTCATAGCCTGCTGGAAAATCTACCATGCAGCTCCATGTTTCTCCCATTAAAGCCTCCATTTATAGGTATTTACCAGCCAGCAATGTTTGACTACGGGAGGGACCAGTATGAACCAATTATGTACATATATATATATTAATAAATATACATTCCTCCTGTAAACGTTTACATGTGGAAAGCCAACCATGAATGTAGATATCATTTTCCGAACGGGTTTCGCCATGGTTTTTCCACACGTAGATCTTTACCCACCATGAATATAGATCATTTTCTGATGGTTTCACCATGGCACCTGCTGCATCTCCACCGGCAACATCTGCAGGTCGAAAGCACATGTGGAGCCACTGGCAGGTGAACGAAGCTGGGGATGTGAGCAGTGTTCAAAACCCCAAAGAGTTATTCCATGATATTGGTTGGTTAAGAACGGGATTCCCCGTTCTGGGATTATATTGGATTAATTATATATACCCTCTGGTAATTTAACATAGCTATTGAAAATGGCCATTTATAGTGGATTTTCCCATTAAACATGGTGATTTTCCACAGTTATGTTAGGTTACCAGAGGGTATAATCCCCAATTAATATGAAGGGTAGAAAATAATCCCCGAACTAATCATCGAGCAACGGGGGTTTTGAACACTGCTCATGTGTTTTTCACCAAGTCATGGATGGTTTCGCCAAGAGAAACAAAAGCATGTGGGAAAAGCCATAAAGCCATAAAGCCATAAACCTATCAGTTGGAAAAATGGTTTATACTTAAGCCAGAGTGATTCGGGGTTTATTTATGAGTGGGTTTACCAGATTATTGGGTGTTCTCTGGATATCACCCAGAGAAAAATCGATTTGAACAAATAGAATTGGAATTCTAGCAGGAAAACATGAACTTTCAGTAGGCACACACGGAATTTCACCAAGAAAACACTTAAACAAGGGGATGATCGGGAGTGTTCTGCAAGTCGGAAATGCAAGTTCCGCAAGTACTGATGTTGGTTTATCTTGAAACAAACATACAGTACGTAACCAGCCAAACATTCTTCATCATTTTTTGGAAACTCGCAAGACTTGAGTGCGTGGAGGCCTCAGATTTGGGGTAGCAACCATTGGTAAACTATGGCAGTCAACCATAATCAGTGGCTAAATGAGTGTGCTATGTTATATTATCTATACTACATATATATATATATACATTTCATGTATATTATATTATAACATATATCATTATATTATTAAACTATACTAAACTATACTATATTATATTATGTTATGTTATATAATATTATATTATATTGTATAATATATATATATGTGTTATATATACTATATTATATATCATAGTATGTTATATCTATATATATAATATATATATATATATACACATGTACATGGTGCATTTCCGGAACAGCAAACTCAAATGCCTGGAAAACTGCATCACAGGTAGCAAGTGGTTCATAGGGATTGTTGATTTAGCCAATTGATCTACAGGATACGGCCCCTTCATTTATAGGTCCTTATAGATCCCCCCCTTTTCTTATAAACATCTCTATGTGATCCTAAAATCTCGAAACTCATCACATTCTACCAAGGTTTTTGTCAATTCCAGGGATGCCCAAGTGCCCTGGCCCCAACGGCTCACATGGCCTACCGGGAAGTTCAGGTGGGCATTCCCAACTAATTGTGACCTTGCTGGGCCAGCCGAGCGGCACATGGCGGTTTCCCTCGCTGGGAAATCCCCATATATATATACCCTCTGGTAAACTAACATAACTATGGAAAATCACCATTTTCAATGGGTAAATCAACTATAAATGATGGCCATTTTCAATAACTATGTTAGTTTACCAGAGGGTATATATGCAGTACATGGAGTTGTTCCCCACATCTTTGTATGGGGTCTTGTTTTTGGGTCTGTATCCCATCTATAAATCTGCAGCATCCAGAGATATCCAGAGTGCAGATTCAATGACTGGCGTCCATCAGTGACCTAGTTGGCAGTGCATCGGGGCAAGAAACATACTGCAACCCCATGAAATATGTAATGTAATATCTCTAGTCTCTACTTACATATGGGTTGATAACCCGGATATAAACACACTAAGTGAGACGCACTTCCCCCATTTCTTTACCCCATGAGAACGTACGAAAAAATGTTCGAACATAAAAACGTCAGCCTCTCCAACGCTCGCGTTCCACACCAAGACACCACCACTTGCTGCTCTGCATCTTGTGCCAAAGTTGCAACTGACCATGGCAGTCTACCCAACTTTGCAGGTCAAACCAGTTTTCGTTGTTTCCACCACGTAAACACTATATTTGTTTCTCACAAAAAATGGTGATATGATAATATCCTATGATGGTATAGTACTACCAGTACTGTATATATATATGTATGTATTAACATAGGTTTATATTTTCAATGTTCTACTAAACATAACTACAAGGTGGTGCCCCCAAGATAGCTAAGTTGGTTTATAACTCCAATAACTGTGGTTTTTGTTGGTGATATATCTATAGTTAATGGGCTTATAAACCAACTTATAACTGGGGGGCACCACCTTGTAGCATTAAAGGTATAAAATGTTACTAGCCGCGCCTGTGTTCACCGGGCTCTGAGGTGGAGCTGCTGGGGTCTGCAAAAAGGCCGAGAGAGGCGACCAACGACCTCGTTGTTGTTGGCGGTGAATGAAAGCCTGGTGAAGCAAGTGATACAGTATATAATATATATTATATATATATATGATTATATATGTTGTTGTAATTATAGTAATCACTTGACTTAAGATAAGTTAAAATAACGTCAATTAATTTAACATAACATATATTTTGTGATGATAAGAAGGATACAGTAAGAAATAATAGTGGGCCTTAGGCCGTTCCCTTCTGAACATCCTGGAAATGAAGAGCTTAGACAATGTTGAAATGTGATAAACACATCGTGGTAGACCTGGTAAACCCAAGCATAAACACTGCGGCATTTACCCAAGTTTACTATTTGGAAGGTATTGAAAACCAAAGGGGGTTGCACTGGGCGGAAGCCGCCACAGCTGGGTGGCCGAGCTGGTTCCCGCGCCATTGCAAGCAGCGAGCATAAAAGCATACCTGGTGGCATCCCTGCCCCGCCACCAGGCCCAGCGGCCAATCTGGTGCATGCCGTTGAGAAACATCATGGTCCCATGATTCCCACAGATGTACCACATGATACCCCACCAACGGCATGTTCTTCACCCCGTACCTGGCGTTGGGCATCAAACCTTCCACCCGCGTCTTGCAAGCAATGGGGCCCTGAACACAAACGGCTGGGCACCCAGCCACCCCCAAGACATGAGGGCAGCTCGGAAGATTGAAAATTCATTTACGAATTTGAAATATTTTGAAATTGCCAAAGCTCAAGTCATCCATGCAAGCCCAAAAAAGTGATAGAAAAAGGACTGCAAAGAATCATGTTTCTCAGTCCCAAAATGACCAGGTGAAGTTGTTTACCCGCAACACCAATCTCTTTGTCTGAAAACAGGGTACCCCTAAACCTAGTCGATGACCATCATTTGTTTATTAAAAATGCAATGTTGGGGGCATACCCCATTTTCAGACATCTACCCCAAAAATGTTCATTGTATCCCATCCCCCATGATAATCCCCATTGTGCCAAGTTCGCTGGAAACTCTGTATATCATCCATTCAATATCCCACTCTGATGACTTTTTTCCACGATGTCCTGCTGTCCTGCTACCCCATGGCTGACTGTATGTTATGCCAGCATTTCCCCCTAAGTGAGCCAACTTTGTAGGTATAGAACGGTAAGTATTCCAGCACCATGGAGCATATGGGCGTGATATTCCCATTGTATCTCCTAACCGTCCTAACCCCAAAGAATACCCTTGGCGAAACAGACATAGATGTGTAAAACCGACCATTTACCCTCTGCTAATTTAACATAGCTATTGAAAATGGCCATTTATAGTGAGTTTTCCCATTAAAAATGGTGATTTTCCATAGTTATGTAAACGTTTACCAGAGGGTATAAGATCATTTTCCCAGAAAAACCATGGGTTTTCCAACACAGATCCTTTTCCCCACCTCGGCGACCTCCAAAGCCTCACTTAAGCACTGTTTAAGAGCCGCTCGGGGCTGGTCATGAAATTTCCATGGACGAAACATAGGGGATTTTTCATGGTATTGGTAATAGGGATCTAATTGGATATACATATATATATACACATAATAGCAGCAGCAATAATAGTGATAATAATAACGATGATAGTAATAACAAAGAATATTACATTCGGATGTGTTGGTGATGTATATATATATATACACATATTATATCCCAGCATACCATTACATCCCCATATTTGGGTATAGTAATGGGAATATTGGGGTACATGGTCTATATATATATATACATAACCAACAACATGATATGTAAGTTTGTGTTAAAATTTTGAATACCCCAAATGAATCCAAATGGCAATGTTAATATGGAATGAGGTTGTTAATACGGAAAATAAGGTTCTAATCCAGTGGGATTGGGGCTCACCTATTTTCAGTCAACCCTATTTTGCCGGATAATATGGGTACTCCCAGCATTGTTTGCGTTTAATGGATTATATATGTATGTATATATATATACATAGAATCAGTCTCGTTCATAGAAGTTATTGATCACCATCAAGCCTTATTGAGGCTTACCAAACCCCTGTGCTCATGGAAGTTTACAGTAAATCTAAGTTTCACATGAGACATTTCAAGGGATAATATGGGTTTAATGATGCCTAATGTTGGGTAAAATATGATGATTAATAATATGGGTATTTCCGTCAACAATCAGGGTGTAACCACCCCCAATCATATGGGGTATATACAGTAACCGGAACTAGAGGGGCTTGTTTGTTTGGGGTTTGTCAGTACTGATTGAAAAAATGGATTACATAAACATATGGTTCCACATGCAAATGCATAGGCAAAACTAAAGTCTTTGTACACACTTTGGGATGATGTAACCATTGCACGGGCGAATGATGGCCATGGGGTCTGTCATCATGGCCATTTTGGGGTGTAGCCCATTTTCATGGCACCATGGCACATATCAATAACATATCATCATTAATGGTTAGATATCAAATATCAAATATCAATATTACATCACATCCAAATATCAAATTGATTAAATCCCTGTTGTTGTTGATGGTTAGATCCATGAATGTTGATGTTTTTTCTCCGCGAAAAACTGATGGCTAAAGTTCCCATCATCATATTGGTGGTTATGTATATATAATCTGGTTGGTGGTATACCTTCCCCTCTGAAAAAATGAGTTCGTCAATTGGGATGATGTTATTCCAATATATGGAAAAAAAAAGCCATGTTCCAAACCACCAACCAGTCATAATATTAGATATTATACTTGTATATATATATTGAATAAAAGGATACCATATTGGTGGTTATGTATATATATATAATTATAATTATATATATATACCAATGTCCCCAGTACTGATGGCTATCCCATTGAATTCCAATGTTCAGTCCATAGGAGTGAGCCCGAAAAATTCCATCCCCATTACCGCGGAGCTCCATGAGTTACATCATTCAAATCCATGTCAATCCTCCAGTGATTCCAATCATGTTCCAGCATGTTGCATCATGTTCCCACCATTTTCCATCATTTTCCCCTAATTTTCCCATGTTCCACCCTTTTGACCTGTGAAATCAACATGTGAACATCGAAAAAAACCTGTGGATCTCCACACCTCAGCCACTGAAGCTAAGGAGTAGCTCACCTTGCACGCTGATTCAGTAGGCATCCCCAGTGATGGTAGGTGACCATGGCGGTTGCCCACATTGCAGGACCTACATTTCCCGTTGTTTTCTTATATTGTTGTTTTGTTTTATTTTTATACATATTTCTAGCATCTTGTAAATGTATATTATATATATATTTCAAACTTATGAACACATATATATATATACACATAAATATATATATATATGTATAGTATAAATACCATAACATATAGCTTATGTTTCTACATGCAAAACATGATTGTATTCATATAGTATAAGTGTATATGAGTGTGTACATCCAAGATGCATGATAATGCACACTGTAATATTCCTGACATTAAAAAAAACAACGAGGTTATGAATGGAGTCGTAATCTTGCACCACACTGGTGCTTGTTCTAAGTCCCACGACATACGGGATTCACCCCCCCCCCAGTTTACCCTAGTAATCCTTACTCTTGTTCTGCGACCTACAACAAACATGTGACCAGCATCTTTACATGTTATGCAGGCGTATTTTTAAACAAAAAGCCATATCCCCTATCCTTTTGTTTTACTTTTTCGAAGCTATGTTTGTAAGTTCTACCACCTAGCAACGTTGAACCAACCATCCCAAAAGGGGAAAGGGGAAAGCGTTCGATGTTTCACCCCACCGCTTCGATGTTGCCTCATGTTGATGCTTCAAAACTACAGCCAAAGTCATGTTTGTTGGAAAAAAACAACAAATGGTTCCTAAACCCTTCATGTTTCTCCGACTTAGTCTTTGTTTTAGAAGCGAAGAAATGCTGTTGGTTCAAATCACTTCAAAATCCATTTTCGTGATTGAATCAACGGAATGGTTTTAGGGGTTACATCTACATAGAAGATTCATAGAAGCCATTGTTTTGCATGTTTTTTGCCAGTCATAGGGGCATTCCAGTAAATTTGCACATCAATTCAACCATTGAAGCACTGTCCAACTGATCCTGGCCTCACGGTGCAGTTCAGGTACGGAACCTGCGCAGCCATGGAACCAGAGGAGTAAATGGATTGCGATCATCTTATACGAATGCAAATACATTGATGATATTTTATGATCATTTGTGTATGTATCATATGTTAGATGTTATATGTTCATATGTTGTATAATAACTATACATATACTATCATATACTGTAATTACGTGGCGTCAGATCCTGCAGGATGCGTGCACTCGTAAAAACTTAGCGGCGGGGTATTCCGCGATTGATTCGGAGCGGAGGATAGGATAGCCCCCTAGAATTTTTTTACGCAACACAGGAGTCAAATGAATATTGTGAACACATGAATCAAGTAGCTACAAAGATTGCTATCAGTTTTCATCCAAAAAAAGTGGATCAGCTGATAGATCTTGCAAATCAGAGGACATCCAAAAATTTGGAACGAACACAAATATATACAATGATATATTAGCTTCATGGAGTGTTTACCAATCTATATAATATGGTAACCCCAAATCATAAAGGAGTCAGTTGCTGCTATTTTTGGTATAGTTGATTCTTTCTATATTTTGGGGAGCTAACTATAGCAAGCTATATACCATCTTTTGCAGGACCACTATGCAGCCTCCCTTCTGTCCCTGCTGCGGTTTCAATCTGACCTTTTTGCATGCTTGTACACAGCGATCAAGCGCTGATCAAAGGCTGTTCAGCAGATCTCATGACCGCATTGATCTGACGAGGATATCACCAACGACATCATGGGAGTAGCACCAGTCCCGAATTCCGAAGCTTCAATGAACACCCTACTTATACAGCTAGTTTTGTGGGATTCCAGCACACCCCGCCGGTTTACTGTGCAAAAACTGACAAACACTCTGGTTTTTGCAATGATTGGTTGTTGGGCTAATTATCGAAGAATCAACTTGACACACAAAATAAAATCAATGATGTCATTGCTCTTTTGGTTCAAGTTGCAACCCTTGTTTGCAAGAACAACAGGAACATATTGGACAATAATCATTGCTTATGGATGTTCATCGTATTAGTATAAATATATCTGTACAGACCGCCGCCGGTATACAAAAATCGAAGCAAACCAACGTCACCCCTTGCATCTAGGGTACATGTAGCTATTTGGGGATGTCTCAAAACTTGAAACCCCAAACTCTCGTCCGTGTGTCATGATGGTTCCATCAGGTTGTAATAGTTGAAACAAACAAATCATTCAAATGGTTCACATACAAAACTTGTGATGTAATGTATATAGTATATCCTCTGTGTCTGTTGGTTGATACCACCACTATTCCTGGTTAATGCCCTCAAATATATACATCTTATATATGTATATTTATTCATAATCCGAGGTTAAGAAATCCAACATTCAGTGGAATTGACTGGCAGTGGAGCAATAACGGTCCAAGATCTGAGAGAAGATCTTAAGCGCGAGAGCCTTTGCTGACAGCTTTCACCGATCCCCTTGATGTTTTTTCATACTCCTAACAAGGGATCCTGAAGTTACAGTGATAGATCCAATTCTTCATACTCAAACAGGATTCCTGGTGAGGTACTCTGGGAAGGGAATCATCTCCAACATAATTCAATATACCCTCTGGTAATTTAGCATAGCTATGGAAAATCACCATTTCTAATGGGAAAATCCACTATTTCTATGGCCATGTTCAATAGCTTTTTGTATGTTTACCAGGCCGGGTAATTCATATCTGCTCAATGTGGTTACCGCCCCAGTCATCCCATCCCAGTCATCCCAAAGAAGGCTAAAAAATGCGCCAGTTGGTGGTTGGTTGACCAACCCCTCTGAAAAATGATGGAGTTCGTCAGTTGGGATGATGACATTCCCAATATATACGGAAAAATGAAAAATGTGCCAAACCACCAACCAGATGTGGTTTTTTTGATGGGTTTACCTCAGTAACATCAATGGTCCTTCCAAGTACCTGTTTCACAGTGGTCATGCACCATTTTTCAGGCAGGCTCTTGGTGATATTCCCGCAAAATTGAGCCTTAGATAGGCATTACATATGATAGGTAACTTTATTTAGCTAACTAAATTCCCCCCAATAGCCCCAATATTCAAACAACAGGTCAATAAGGCATGTCATGGTTGTGGGTCAACAAATCTGTCCTCATGAACATCAAATTATATATTTGGTAAATGTGTATGTTCATCCGACCAAAAGATTGTATCACACCCATTTCAACAACCCGATTGACATGGAGATATGCAGAACCAGTCTGTAGTGTTTGGTTTTAGGTCAAAACTAACTAAAGGTCTCCCCCACATGGCATGGTTTACTACTCAACATGGCCATTTTCTACGGCTATCATTGCCTGAACAAGACTTGACCCGTAGGACAACTGTCAGAGAGGCTTTCACGGTGGCGAAGCAGGTGCTTGGCGGTCTCAGCCCTCCTGATCTTCTGCCCCGGCTTTTTTCATTGGTTCCCATATTGGACAGACATCTCCGGATGAAACCAGCTAGTATCACCTTATGGGGCTATCATATCTATCATCAAATGGGGATTCCTCAGTTGCTGGACCATCAGGCTATACTCGACCAGAGCGCTCGAGACGGATCAGGAGGGACGTTTGCCACAGGGCGCCGCCTTAAGCGGAGGCCATCACCTGGCGATGAAACCATTTTTTTTTTGCGTGGCAATCTGGGTTCCCCATGATTCATGATTATATGGAGGTTTCCTAAATGGGAATATCATCCAGTCATTAGACCATGACTTAGTATTTAGTGTTGGAAACCATGGTGACTTGGGGATCTCCCATTTCCAGAAACCCCAATATAGTTGGGGGGTTGTCAACTACAGCCAAGGATCTGAACAAACTGCCAAACAATTGCCGTTGATTTTTTGGCTGCTGAACCCTCACCTTTGGGATCACTATTTAATTATTAAGCCACGAGTAGGGGGATGAGGAATTGGCAAACAATTGTGGGGACATTCCCTTACATAGGCCTTATACATGGAAGGTAGCTGCAATTTAGGTCCCTAAAATGGCCATGGAAACAGACGGCCATGTTAAATTGCGAACCATCGTGATTGAATGGACATGAAATGACACAAAGATGCCACCATTGAATAAAATCCGAAGGGCGGGTTCCAACCTGGAATCATGAGATTGCAAGTCTTAGATCACAAAATGACAATGATAACTCAGAAGGACGTGAAGGGACCAAGATGTGGGCAGTTGACGGCAGTTGTTTGCCGAAACTTGCAATTTCCAGAAATTTTAGAACATCGTGAGAACCAGAAGTAGTTCTCACATGTTTTCACTTGAGTCACAATTTTGGAATTGATCATAATTATGTGTATTTATCGGCCTGGTTCACCTCCATACTTCCAGGTTCATAGCAACCATGCCTTGGCCCTCTAGATGTGTCCCGACATCTGGAACAGCAAACGGTTGGAGAACCTTCACCATGGTTTGAAAAAAAAAAACGTTGACATGATCCCAGCAGTTCATGACGGAAGTGTTCATCTTTGGGTGGAGTTTTCCTTTGTTGGTCAACATAGCATGGCTGGTCAGATGAAGAGTTGTACCACCATGTTTGATGGTCAAATCCGCCATGTTTGATGGTTAAATACGCCATGTTTGATGGTTAAATACGCCATGTTTGATGGTTAAATCCACCATGTTTGATGGTTATATTCCCCATGTTTGATGTTTAAATTCACCATGTTTGGAGATGAAATCCACCATGTTTGATGGATAAATCCACCATGTTTGATGGTTAAATCCTCGTCTTTTCCTGTCTTTTCAACACAAGTTTTCAGCCGCCACGGCCTCACCTGCGAGGTGCATTTTCAGGTCGATGTTTTCACATCGGCTCGCCGAAAGAATTTCGACGACCTGGGTCTTTCAGTTTCATGGTATCCCGCAGGGTGTTTGTGTTTGTGAATATATAAATATAAATATATATATATATCACCATATATATATATATATACATTATATATATAATATTAGTTATGTACTTATTTATCCGTTTATATTTCACGCATTTGCGCTGTGTGCATAAGTGAATATACGATTATGTATGTATGTACGTATTCTGTATGTAGGCAAGTAGGTAGGCATATTAGGTATGCAGGTATCTAGGTATGTAGGTATGTAAGTACGTAGGGTAGGTAAAGTATGTACGCATGTATGTACTATAAATAGTAAATATGGACTTTTACCAGTGGATGGGAGTAACATGGTTGCGGGTCCAAAGTGGGATCGCGCCGTTAGATCCCAACCTCTCTGGGATCACAATTTGACTCGTCCCTTGTGATTTTCCTCAGGTTCCGAAACAGTTCAAACATTTGGAAAATCATAATAGTTTTTTTTCGGAACTGTTCAGACTCATATAATTTTTGAGTTTTTTTTGATATATTTGGAGGTCCCGCATAGATTAAAAACACCTCTTGACTCTTTACTTTTCACGCCTATGTTCTGCGGACTGCGTATACTTGAAGGGGTTCAAACTCAGGTTCCCCAAAAAGAACGGATCATTAGAAGTCTCCCAACTAGGTTACACTCAAAAAAAAAAAAACGCAGATGTGTGCCGAACACTTCCAAATTCTATCCAAATACCCCCATATCCGGATTCATTTTCATATCCCATGAAATCACCACGTTTAATGGAGAAATCCTCAAAATCAACAGCGCTTCCCAGGTTTTTCGGACCCGCCTGGGTGCCCTCAGGGCTCCTGACCAGGTGCTATAGAGGACGTATTGATATATAGCAGCCAAAACAACAGAAAATCCGACTAAAACAGTGAGAAATCACGTTTCTATCCTTTTTGGGGTTGCTATGCGCAGAGGGTGTAATTTCAAGCAAACCTTTTTGTTGGGGTGTCCAAATGATCTACAGACATTTTCTAGTAGTGATTTGACCCACCCTTGTGTGCCAAAGAGGAACATGGACATCTCAAAAAAGTTCACCAAGAATGTCAAATACCAACATTGGTCTCTCCTAACAGCCAATTTCAACATATTCAAGACTCTAGCAACAATTTATATATTTTCTATATATGTAAATGATGGTTGATCAAAATTCCTTTTTCCGGGAACGGCCACTCTTCGCGAATAAATTGTGTTCTTTCGCGATTCTTTCGCGAACTCCATGTTTATCTCTAGGGAACCCACGTTAAGCAACAACTCCTCTTATGAAGATTCGTTCATCACCTGCCAATGCACACAAAATTATCACGGATAACTTCTTCATAGCCTTGTAAACATGCAGCTAGCATCACGGAATCTCCTTCTGAGGACAGGTTGTTGCTGATTAGGCAATTTTTTGCAAGGCTTACTGGGCCACTCCCAATTCAAAATGCACTTTGACTTTCGCCCACTCTTTCGCAGAACTTTTGCGCAACTTTCGCAAAAATACCCGTATCCGCAAACCCCAGCCATCAGCAGGGGGCGCATCAGAGGAAAAGCAAACACCAGGGGCCTTCGTGTTTGGCTCTCGCAAAGCCTCACTTTTGGAAGTTTGGCTGCTGCATTTGGAGCTTGTTTCTTAAGACTTCAGAAAGCAGCTTTAGGCAGGTGCAAAGATGTGCTTCGAGACCATGGTATTTGGCTGTGGCGAAGCCGTGGCGAAGCCTCACCTTCGGAAGCTTGGCTGCTACCTATGGTGCGGTACCATTAACCTGCCGGACCCCCGGGGGGCAGGAGATGGTAGCCCTTAGCAAGCTGTAATGTATACAATGATCATGATTCACAATATCCAACTTTCGCGAAACTTGCGCGAATAAAAATATTTCTTTCGCGAACTCGAAAAAAAAACTCTCGCGAGGGCTTCCAACATAACACGCACGGCTTTCGCAAGTAAAACTCCTTACAAGGACCTTTAGATCGACTGCCATATATCTTTGTATCAAGGTATCTAAACACGGCTAATCTTACATACCCCACAACAACCAAAACGACTCGCTGTATATTACAGTCACACCTGTCAGGCCACGGCCACAGAAAAACAAAAAAGATACTATATTTCTCTTTCTCTAAAGTTCCCCCAGCAATGGATATCTTCTTGTTGCAAACTTTCCCCACAGGCTAGCTATTGGAGGTTCAGTAACCTCGTTGGATTGTCAAATGATCCTATCAACCATCAGTCACTACATGGGTTGTTATCAAACCATACTGGTTATAACATGCTATAACTGTAACAACCATCTACTATCTAATCACCACCATCTGACTGTTTTGTATGCTTATATGCTTGAACTTACAGCGAAATAACAAAAAATGAGTCAGTGCATGTCAGTGAAACACCCTCCAAACCATCTGGACAAACCTCCCAGAGTCACCATGCTTTTGGGGATAACCATCATGGGCCCGCCTCAATGGGAGGTTCCCAAAAAGCGGGCGACTGAACCATAAGTTTCCCTATGAAACATGAGCATACTGGATGATGTTGGGGCCACCCTTTCTTGGAAAATCACCTTGTTGATTTTTGAGATATATGTTTTCTTTGCATGAATCTCCACGTTTTATCATTTTTCATGAACCCAGCATGAAAAAACCAGGGTCCAATAGTCCAATCTCGTTGAATGCTTCGACCACCGCCTTGTCCCAGGAAATCATCTCAGTCATGGCATCCCAAGCTCTCGCGTTCCGGAGATGCCTGGGGGTTTCATGGACAGTTCAGCTTCTCCTGGAATATCCCTGAAATGTCAGTTGTTTCCCTTGGAATCTCCTGGACATGTTATTTTCATTGGGATATCCCTGTTTTCTGGGAAATTCCACGAATTTTGTGTTTGTTCATGGACTTTTCAGCACGTATCATTTGCTGATTTTCCAGTCATGGATGTTCCGCTTCCAGATTCTCTATATCTGCTCATAGGGCCATTTTAAATGGCAATGCGATCATCCAACAATCTTCAAACTATCTGTACTGACGATGTTCCAGCCCAAGAATTATCTTGCAATGATGATGTTGCTTGATGTTTCAACTTAAATTGATTTGACTATGTTTCATCTTTAAATTCACTATTCTTGCCAAGTTTGAGCTGTTCGAGCAACAAGTTGGGTGCAATCTCTGGATCTACGCAGCACTGGGTTGCATCTGAGGAACGAAGAATGGGACGGAAGTGGTTCCTCGTCGTTCCTGAGTTTAGGATGATTGAGTGCATTTACAATTGGGTTCCAGCAACCATGTTTAATTACACATATCAAATTCCACTCCCCACATATAATATGAGACCTTGAAATGAACAAATCCAATACTCAATAAGTGCTTTTGAGAGTGTATTTGGAGAAGGGATTAATTGAATTTTACACCAATAATGACGTCCCTGGATCCCTGTCAATCAATCCACCACCATGAGGCTTCGCCAGAAAATGGTTTGAAAGAAATTCCATGATGTTCCCTTGATTCATTGCTACCATCAGATTCTTTAGTGATTGAAAGTCGGCAGTTTGATTTCCCGTTTCCCATTTGTTCAGAATTTCTTAATAGTTCCTAGTGACATGTGACATCCTATCATGACCCATGACGGATCCATGGTGCTGGTATATATGCTAACATGGATCCCATCAATATACCCCAGTCATGTTAGCATATATACCAGCACCATGGATCCGTCATGGGTGATGATATTTTTTCATATTTTTTTCCGGTGAAATCCTCCAGTTTGATGCTGAAAAATCCCAAGTCCCATGGTGAATCGATCCCAAGTCCCAAGTCATGGCGCGGGATCACTGAGGACCAACATCCCGAGGATACGACGACGAAACCATCGGAACATGTTTGATGTTTCAAGAGTTTTTCAACCAAGCAGAAAAGCAAGCATCTATGATTGATGTTTATAGGTGAAAAACGGATAGTTCGTTTTTTGGCAGCAACTGATACTGATGTGTTAAACTAAAAAGACCAAAGGGTCCGGGCTTCCCCACGAGTCTCCAAAAAGCTCCCTGCTGAGATCCGCTGCCACGGAGCGACGCGGGGCAGAGCTGGGGCGGACTGAGCAGCAGCGAGGGTGAGGAAATTTCAATCCAAAACTTCCAAAACTTGTTTGAGGATCTTAATTGAGCTGCTTATTTTTGTTAGGGTTGATTAATATATATATAATATATATATATATATATGATATATATATATATATGATATATATATATATGATATATATATATATATATGATATATATATATGATATATATATGCAGTATATGTATGTATATTGCATATATATATATTATTATATATATAATTGTATATATATATACCAGTGGCTCAATTCTCTGAGGCCAAGATTCACAATTTCTTTCTTGAGGAGATTCAATGACTATCAAAAATGGAGTATATAAATGATATATATATATATACAATTCTATATATATATATATATTCACAAATAAATAAATAAACAAATAAATAAATAAATAATGTATATGCATAATTATACTACATTATGTACGTATATGTATAAAATATGTGGTTATGCTATATTATGTTAAGTTATATAATATTGTATTGTATTGTATTGTATTATATTGTATTGTAGTATATTG